>Ga0078972_1000857_pt1 | contig 123988 bp, 95 predicted proteins | sample YelNatPaOPGAMG01_FD_67568 | JGI IMG/M metagenome (GOLD analysis project Ga0078972, IMG submission 67568) | Hot spring thermophilic microbial communities from Obsidian Pool, Yellowstone National Park, USA - OP-RAMG-01 (SPADES assembly) (version 2) | ecosystem: Environmental > Aquatic > Thermal... | reverse complement strand
AAGAAAAATATTTACTAATGACAGAAAGAAAATAGCACACGGATGACACTGATGCTACTGATAACCACGGATTAGATCAGTGACAATCCGTAGTATCCGCGTCATCTGTGTGCCATTAAAATATTTTAATTATGAATGAACTTCTACATAAAGATTTAACTAACAGGATTGTTAATTGCTTTTACAAAGTTTATAACACCCTCGGTTTTGGTTTTCTGGAAAAGGTATATGAAAATGCTATGCTCATTGAATTACAAAAAGCAGGTTTAAAAGCTCTTAAACAGGTACCTGTTAAAGTTTTTTACGATAATTATAACGTGGGAGATTACTTCGCTGACATAATAGTCGAGGATTCAGTAATATTGGAATTAAAAGCAGTTGAGTTCCTGGTGGAAGAACATGAATTACAGCTTATTAATTATCTAAAAGCTACCGAAATTGAAGTTGGATTATTGCTGAATTTTGGTAAAAATCCGGAATTCAGAAGAAAAATATTTACTAATGACAGAAAGAAAATAGCACACGGATGACACTGATGCTACTGATAACCACGGATTAGATCAGTGACAATCCGTAGTATCCGCGTCATCTGTGTGCCATTAAAAATTATAATATAATGCCTGAAGCAGTAATAAAAGTTGAAAACCTTGTAAAGAAGTTCGGTTCTTTTGTGGCGAACGACAACCTCACCTTTGAGGTTTACAAAGGCGAGATATTCGGGTTCCTGGGGGCCAACGGCGCAGGTAAAACAACTGCTCTGAGGATATTGTCGGGCCTTCTCGCACCGACATCGGGAAAAGTCATTGTTGCAGGCTTCGATGCCTCAAGGCAACCAGAGATGATCAAAAAGCATATCGGCTATATGTGCCAGAGATTCTCCCTTTACGAAGACCTTACCGTAAAGGAAAATATCATGCTCTACGGCGGAATATACGGTATGAGTACCGCTCTGATAAAACAAAAAACCGCCGCACTGCTTGAACGTCTGAGGTTCGGCGGCTACGGCGACAGGCTTATTGCCGGCCTCCCGCTCGGACTGCGTCAGAAACTGGCCTTTGCCGTGGCCGTGATCCATGACCCCGAAATAGTCTTCCTCGATGAACCCACCGGCGGCGTTGACCCCGTTACACGCCGGCAGTTCTGGGAGATGATCTACGAAACAGCTTCGCGCGGAATCACCGTCTTCGTTACAACCCACTATATGGACGAAGCCGAATACTGCGACAGGGTCTCTGTCATGAGCGAGGGCCGCATAGTGGCACTCGATACCCCCGGAAACCTTAAAAAAGAATATAATGCAAAAACTATTGAAGAGGTGTTTGTAAGGATTGCAAGACCTGCATTGGCAAATAAACAATACTAATGTACGCAAAATGAAACGTTTCCTGGGATTTGTAAAAAAAGAGTTTATCCACATTTTCCGTGATTACCGGACGCTGATAATACTATTCGGCCTGCCGGCAGTGGAGATACTCATCTTCGGGTTTGTGGTAAGAACCGATATAAACGACGCGGGTGTGGCTGTTCTTGACCTCTCCAAAGACGAAACCACACAAAAGATTACCGATAGAATCTTTTCTTCGGGATTTTTCAAAGAAACCGATTACCTTCTGAACTACAACGACATTGACCGAATTTTCAAAAAAGGCCATACCCGTGCAGTGATTGTGTTTGAAGAGGATTTCGGTGCCAGGCTTATTAAGGAGGGAAAGGCTGCGGTAAGCATCATTGCCGATGCGTCGGAACCTAATGTGGCAACACTCGTATCGAACTATGCCTCGGCCATTATTGCCGGTTTCAACCGGGAGATGAACAACACGCTTCTCTCCTCCGCACCTGTGGTTCAGCCTGAGGTGAGAATGTACTTCAACCCCTCCCTGAAAAGCCATTTCATGTTCGTTCCCGGCGTTATAACCATGGTAATGATTCTGATCTGCGCTTTGATGACCTCGGTAACCATAACAAGGGAAAAGGAGTTCGGGACAATGGAAGTTCTGCTTGTGTCGCCGCTGAAGCCCGTGCAGATCATTCTCGGCAAAGTGACGCCATACTTCCTGCTTTCGTTCATCAACATAATAACTATCCTCGTGCTTTCGTGGTTTGTGTTCGGATTGCCCGTGAAAGGAAGCCTTGTATTACTTCTTCTCGAAACAATGCTCTATATCCTGATGAGCCTTACCCTCGGTATACTCATTTCAACGGTATCAAAAACCATGCAGCAGGCAATATTTATTTCCGCAATAGGCCTTCTTCTGCCGACAATACTTCTTTCTGGTTTTATCTTCCCCATCGAAAACATGCCTAAAATCTACGATTATGTAAGCAGTATCCTGCCGCCGCGCTATTTCATCGTAATAATCAAAAATATAATGATCAAAGGCACCGGATTTATGTACGTCTGGAAAGAGACGCTGGTGATAGCACTCATGACGGTGTTGTTCACTGTATTAAGTATAAGGAAATTCAGCCTGAGGCTTCAGTAAAGAGAGAGATATGAGAACGGTTTTATTTCTTATAAGAAAAGAGTTCCTGCAGATATTCAGGAATAAATTCATCGGAAGGGCAATTTTTGCAGTGCCGCTGCTTCAACTTCTCATTCTTGTGCCGGCAGTGACCTTCGAGCTGAAGTATGTTAACCTTTGTATCATTGATAATGATTGTTCGGTTGAATCGCGCGAATTGATCAGCAGGCTTGAAGGTTCGCCGTTTTTCAGCGTTAAGTATATGACATGGTCGGAAAAGGAGGCTGAGGATATGCTGTACGGCAATAAATGCAGCGCAATAATCAATATTCCTGCAGGATTCGGAAAAGAGCTCGGGTCGGGGCGTCCTGCAAAAGTGCTTACCAGGATCAATGCCATAAATGCCATGAACGGACAGCTTACATGGGCTTATCTGAACGGGGTAATAAACAGTTACAACGAAAATATAATTGCACAGAGCCGGCAGGCAATTCAGGCATCAGTCATTCCCTCAATTGCAGTAATCAGCCGTTACTGGTACAACGAGATGCTGAATTACAAATATTACATGCTGCCGGGTATTCTTGTGATACTTGTCACGGCCATCGGGTTTATGCTTGCGGGGCTTAATCTGGTGCACGAGAAGGAGATCGGTACGATTGAACAGATCAATGTGACACCTGTAAGGAAAAGCCAGTTCATCGTGGCCAAAATGGTTCCCTTTTTCATCATCGGGCTTGTTGATCTTGGCATAGGGCTTATTCTGGGAAAGATACTTTTCAATATTCCCTTTGAGGGGAGTATCCCGTTGTTGTTTCTGGGGGCATCAATCTTTCTGGTGGCTGTGCTCGGGCTGGCGCTCTTTGTTTCAACCTTCTCCTCAACGCAGCAGCAGTATATGTTTGTTGCCTTCTTTTTCATCATCGTTTTTGTCCTGATGAGCGGCATTTTCACCCCCTTTGAGAGCATGCCGCTCTGGGCGCAGAAGTTTGATCTGATAAACCCCGTTGCCCACCTTATAAGGTTTAACCGGATGGTGATGCTGAAAGGATCGGGGATTGCCGATGTATCAGGGGAACTCCTGCTTCTGTCAGGCATTGCAGTGCTCTTCACCACCTTTGCCGTGACAAAATACAGGAAGACGGCGTAAAAAACTGTTTTTCAGCGTAAATACACTTCAGCCATTACCGGCCAGTGGTCGGAAATGGACACAGGTTACGATTATGGTAATTCTTCTGACCATCGTCACGCCCCATGCCAACTGATACATACCCGGTATGTGCAGAGTCAATGGCTGCATACTGGTGCCACAGCGCCTCCTGCAGGCAGAAGAGGTCGGGTTTCTCTTCCTTAAGGAAACTGATAACTAATTCTTCCCTGTTCGGCCAGGTATTGATACTGTCGCGGGGGTTGTCGTACCGGATGTTGTAGGCGATGAGCTTATATAATATCTGTCCCGCTCTTCTGGCAGGAAGCTGAAAAAGATAACAGGGCAAACAGAGCAACAAACAATATCCGTATCATGGCAAAATGTTTTTTCAAAGATAAATAATGTGAGTTAACATTGCGCTCCTACGGAGCTCCCTGAGAATTCCCGTGACTTTCTGCTACAAACATTACGTCTCTACGGGACTAACTCATAGGTATGGGCAGAACAACCGGCATTATTTAAAAACACCTTTGGAGCACTATATTAATAGATTGAGTAATCTTATTCTATTATCAAGCCTCGTAGGGGCGGAATGTTCGTAGGTCGAGAAAACGATTACAGATATAGAAGCCTCGTAGAGGCGAAATGTTTGTAGCATGAGGAATCAAATCTGAATACCAAACCCCGGAGGGGCGGAATGTTTGTAGCTCAGGTTCCGGGTAAGTAAGGTAGTAAGGACATTAAAATCTTTTTATTTGTATAAAACACCAGCGGATATTTCATAACCGAATATGATCTTGTGCACGATAGCAATGTCATCGGGATGAGTGGATGGAATTTTTTCCAGAATTTTGATAAAAAATTTTAATTACAATTTTTGTTTTTCAAAAAAATAATTATATTTGTCGCTGATTTAGTTTCAGGATGAAAATTTTATGTACAAACTGGTGTTGGTGGTTATCATGGTTACCAGAGCCATGTGAGTAAGGACACCCGTTTGTGAATTTTTAAAGGATTTTGACAGCGGCCTGCCGTACTCACGGCAGGCCGCTGTCATTTATGATTTGTAACTTATAACATGAAAAGAGATATGAAAAAATTCCGTATCAGAACAAACTGCAAAAAATTGCTTGCCGATACCATAACGCCTGTGAGCATCTACCTGAGAATAAGGGACGTTTTTCCGAATTCCCTCCTCCTTGAAAGCTCCGACTACCATGGAGTGGAAAACAGCTACTCCTTTATCTGCATGAAGCCGGTCGCAAGCTTTATTGCTGATAGAGGAAAAATAACAGAGCTTTATCCCGACGGTTCAGTGTTGCACTCAGAAATAACAGGCAAAAATGATCTTACCGGCAGATTTACTGAATTCTTTGAATCATTCACCATTTCGGACCAGAATGAAGAAGTGCCGGTGAATGGTATTTTCGGATATATGTCATACGATGCAGTAGAGTATTTCGAGAAAATTAAACTTAACGCACCCGAAAGACCCGACTGCCGCATTCCTCATATCCGGTACGATTTCTTCAGATATATCATAGCCGTCAACCATCATCAGAACATCCTTTATATAATAGAAAATCTGATTGATGGAAACAGTACAGATGACGCAGGAAATATTGAAGATCTTCTGAGAAACAGGAATTTTGCTATTTATCCGTTCAGAACCAAAGGGAATGAAGAATATAACATCACAGACGACCAGTACAGATTCATGGTAAAAAAAGGGAAGGAGCACTGTTACAGGGGAGATGTTTTCCAGGTTGTACTTTCACGGCAGTATTCAATTGAGTTTAAGGGTGATGAGTTCAATGTTTACAGGACGTTAAGGTCAATAAATCCGTCTCCCTATCTTTTTTATTTCGATTATGGGAACTTTAAGATTTTTGGCTCATCGCCTGAGGCACACCTGAAGATAGAGAGAAACAGGGCTTTTATTAATCCGATTGCAGGCACATACCGCAGGACCGGTAATGATGAAGCTGATAAGATGATGGCTGAACGGCTGGGCTACGACCAGAAAGAAAATGCCGAACATATAATGCTTGTTGACCTTGCCCGGAACGACCTGAGCCGCCATGCAAAAAATGTCAGGGTTGAAAACCTGAGAGAGATACAATTTTATTCCCATGTAATTCATCTGGTATCATCGGTTTCCGGTGAATTGAGAGAAGGGACAACCATGGCCGACGTGCTTGCTGCAACTTTCCCGGCAGGAACACTTACCGGAGCCCCAAAATATATGGCTATGCAACTTATTGACAGATATGAGAACCAGAAAAGAGGATATTATGGCGGTGCAATTGGATTTATTGACTTCAGGGGAATACTGAATCATGCAATTATGATACGCACCTTCCTGAGCAGGGGAAATAAACTATTTTACCAGGCGGGCGCGGGAATAGTAGCAGGCTCAGATGAAGATAAGGAACTGCAGGAAGTCAATAATAAACTCGATGCCCTTAAAAGCGCTGTGAAAATGGCAGAGGAAATCAAATAACGGGATTATACCCTCAAATATCAGTAATAATGATGAATGCAATTTAAGTTTAAAGTAAAAAAAGACAAACTATTATGGAGATAGTTGTAATAGATAACTACGATTCGTTTGCGTGGAACCTTGTTCATTATATTGAAAAGATTACAGGCACTTTGCCCGATGTTTTCAGGAATGATGAAATCAGCATTGAAGAAGCAGGCAGGTATGACAGGATTTTAATATCACCCGGGCCGGGTATTCCCTCTGAGGCTGGAGTATGTCTGGATCTTATAAAAAGATGGACTCCCGAAAAAAGCATCCTCGGTATTTGCCTTGGTCATCAGGCCATCTGCGAAGCGTTCGGAGGGAAACTTATTAACCTCAGCACTGTCTATCACGGAATTTCAGCACCTGTACAGGTTAAAGCTCCTGATGATACTCTTTTCAGGAATATCCCACCGGTTTTTATGGCGGGCCGGTATCATTCATGGGTGGTCTCACGGAAACATTTGCCCGAATGTTTCAGAATAACCTGCGAGGACGAAAATGGAATGATAATGGGCATCAGTCATTCAGATTACAATGTAAAAGGATTGCAGTTTCACCCTGAATCTGTCATGACCGGATGCGGTATGGACATAATAAAAAACTGGATCAATACGTAAAAGTATGATTTACTGTAGATTTAGATTGCAGATAATCAGATAATCAATTATAATAAAAATGAAAGAAACATTAAATTATCTTCTGGAACATAAGACTCTCAGCAGGCAGAAAGCCGAGGAAGTAATGACAAGTATCGCAGGAGGAAGGTACTCAGAACCTGAAATAGCGGCCTTCATCACAGTATATCTTATGAGAAGCATCACCGTTGAGGAGTTGTCAGGCTTCCGGAATGCATTGCTGAACCTGTGCGTCAAAACCGACCTATCGGAGTTTGACACTATTGATGTGTGCGGCACCGGAGGAGATAACAAGGAAACTTTCAACATCTCCACACTTACGGCTTTTGTTCTTGCCGGTGCAGGGATAAAAGTTGCAAAACACGGCAATTATGGTGTGACTTCAGCTTGCGGCTCATCAAATATCCTCGAATATTTCGGGTACAAATTCTCTACCGATTCTGATAAACTTAAACGGGAACTTGAAAAGGCAGGTCTGTGCTTCCTTCATGCACCCCTTTTCAATCCGGCCATGAAATCAGTTGCACCTGTCCGCAGGGCACTTAAGGTGAAAACATTCTTCAATATGCTCGGCCCTACAGTTAACCCTTCTTTCCCTAAACGGCAGCTTGTCGGGGTGTACAGCCTCGAACTTGCACGACTCTATAATTATCTCTATCAGGAAACGGACGTTAAATACGCCATCGTTCACAGCCTCGACGGATACGACGAAGTGTCGCTTACATCGCCTTTTAAATACATCCCTGATGGCATTGAACAGATTCTCTCTCCTGAAGATTTAAATTACCGGTACTTTAAGCCTTCTGATCTTGCAGGCGGAAAAACAGTTCAGGAATCAGCCCTAATATTCAAAAATGTTCTTGAATGCAAAGGTTCTGAGGCTCAAAACAGTGTCGTTCTTGCAAATTCACAGCTGGCAATAAAATGCTGTTTCTCTGATAAAACACAAGAAGAATGCAGAAACATTGCCGAAGATTCGCTTTTTAACCGCAAAGCACTTCAGTCTTTTAACACTTTGATTAAAATGCAATGATGAATTTTTTAGGAAAAATAACAGAGAGTAAGATTAAAGAGGTAGAACTTCTTAAAGAGAGGTTCTCAGTGAAGGATTTTGAAAGAGATGAACTGTTCAGCAGGAAGACAATTTCTCTTTCAGCCTCAATCAAAAAACCGGCAGGGACAGGAATAATTGCAGAATTCAAACGAAAATCGCCTTCAAAAGGAGTGATCAACATGCATTCAGCTGTGGAAGTGGTGGCTAAGGGTTATGAAGCCGGCGGGGCTGCTGCACTCTCAATACTTACAGAGAGCAGATTCTTCAGTGGAACACCCGATGACCTGATTTCAGTACGGGCAGTTACTGACCTGCCCATTCTTCGCAAAGATTTTATCATTGATGAATTCCAGATTTATGAATCGAAATTTTACGGAGCAGATGCAATCTTACTGATTGGTGCCATACTAGACAGAAAAAAAGTTACTGAATTTGCCCGTATCGCCCGCGAGATTTACATGGAAGTTATTCTGGAGATACATTCACCCGGGGAGATTGAAATGATAAATGAGTATGTAAATATTGTCGGCATCAACAACCGTAATCTTGATACACTGGAAGTTGATGTCAGCACTTCTTTCAGGTTAATTGAAAAAATTCCTGATGATTTTGTGAAAATTTCCGAAAGCGGCATTTCATCCCCTCAGATGATTGCTGAACTCAGAAAAGCAGGATTTGACGGATTCCTTATCGGCGAACATTTTATGAGCAAACCTTACCCGGCAGCCGCATTCAGGGATTTTGTAATTGCTGTGAGCGAAAAATTAAAAGATAACGATTGAACAAAAAATGCTGAAAATTAAAGTGTGCGGCCTGACCGACCCTGCCAATGTGAAAGAAATCACCCGGGCAGATATAGATTTTGCCGGGTTTATTTTTTATCCGGGTTCAAAACGCTTTGTTGGAAATGAGCCCGATATGAACCTTTTCAGAATCATTCCGGTGCATGTAAAAAAAGTCGGGGTTTTTGTTGATGAGGATCCTGAAAAGATACTTAAAATAGCACAAAAAGCAGCTCTTGATATTATCCAGCTGCATGGAGATGAAAATACAGATTACTGCAGGAAGATTAAGTCATACGGCCGGAAGGTGATAAAAGCATTCAGAATTGGCAGCGGCATTGACATGAAATTAGTAAATGAATTTACGGAGGTTTGCAATTATTTTTTGTTTGATTCCGGAGGCTTGACATACGGAGGAAGCGGACTGAAATTCGACTGGAACATTCTTGGTGACATAAAACCCGGAAGGCCTTTTTTCCTTAGCGGAGGTATCACTCCGGAAGATGTCAGTGAATTGAAAAAGATTGATAATAAGATGTTTTTTGGGGTAGACATTAACAGCAGATTTGAAATTTCACACGGAATAAAAGACCCGGGAAAGGTTAAAAAGTTTGCAGAAGATATTAAAAATAAATAATATGAAATAATATGAAGTATAAAGTTGATGAAAGAGGTTTTTACGGGGAGTTTGGAGGAGCATTTATTCCTGAGATGCTTTATCCGAACATAAGGGAATTACAGGAAAATTATCTGAAGATTATTGAAAGTGATGATTTCAGGCAGGAATATTACGCTCTTTTGAAAGATTACGCAGGCAGGCCTTCGCCGCTCTATTATGCAAGGCGGCTCTCGGAGTATTACAATACATGCATTTATCTGAAGCGAGAAGACCTTAATCATACCGGGGCTCATAAGATCAACAATACTATCGGCCAGATTCTCATTGCAAAACGACTTGGCAAGAAAAGAATAATTGCCGAAACGGGAGCAGGTCAGCATGGTGTTGCAACTGCCACAGTGTGTGCGCTTGCGGGGCTTAAATGTGTTGTTTATATGGGGAAGCTTGATATTGAGAGGCAGGCGCCCAACGTTTTGCGGATGAAGATGCTCGGAGCTGAAGTGATTCCGGTTGAAAGCGGCAATATGACCCTGAAGGATGCAACCAATGAGGCTATCCGCGACTGGATAAGCAACCCGGCCGATACATATTATCTGATAGGTTCTGTGGTGGGCCCTCATCCGTATCCAGATATTGTTGCAAGACTGCAGTCGGTTATCAGCGAAGAGATGTTGAGTCAGGTGAAAGAACAGACCGGCAGGGCTCACCCTGATTATATAATTGCATGTGTGGGAGGCGGTAGCAATGCGGCCGGATCGTTTTATCATTACCTTGATAATGAAAATGTTAAACTTATTGCCGTGGAGGCTGCGGGAAAAGGCATTGAGAGCGGCGAGACTGCTGCAACCATTGCGGCCGGTTCCCCCGGAATTATTCATGGAAGCCGCACTATGCTTATGCAGAATTACGACGGCCAGATAACCGAACCTTATTCCATTTCAGCAGGTCTTGATTATCCTGGTATTGGCCCGTTGTTTGCATGGCTTCACCACACGGGAAGAGTGCGTTTTGAACATGCAACCGATGACGAAGCCCTTGAAGCCGCCTTCAGACTAATAAGGCTTGAAGGAATCATCCCTGCACTCGAACCTGCCCATGCACTGGCAGCTCTGGACAAGATAAATCTTAAACCTGATGACATTGCAGTGGTTATTATCTCAGGACGAGGAGATAAGGATATGTCGGCATATATAAGTTTTATGGAACGCAGAAACTATAATTTTTTAAACAGTAAAATCTGACAAATGATCATGAACCGTATTGACGAATATTTTAGTTTAAAAAGGAACGGGATACTTTCTGTATATTTTACTGCCGGGTATCCTTCAGTAGGATCAACAGTTGAGATAATTGCAAACCTGGTGAAAGCCGGAGCGGATATGATTGAAATAGGTATTCCTTTTTCTGACCCTCTGGCCGATGGCCCGGTAATACAGAAAAGCAGTACTGCAGCATTAAAAAACGGTATGAGGCTGAACCTTCTTTTTGAACAGCTTAAAAGGATAAGAGATGAGGTTAACATCCCTCTTATTCTTATGGGATATCTTAATCCTGTGCTTAAGTACGGGATTGAAAATTTCTGCAGGAAATGTGTCGAGACAGGTATCGATGGTGTTATACTGCCTGATCTCCCTCTTGAAATTTACCGCGAACACTATTATGAAACCTTCAGAAAATACGGGCTTTTTAACATTCTGCTGATCTCACCGAACACTGACCCTCAGCGTATAAGACTAATTGACACTATTACTGACGGTTTCATCTATATGGTTTCTGCATCATCTGTAACAGGAATAAAGCCCGGCTTTACTTCTGAACAACGTTCATATTTTAAAAGAATTAAGGAAATAAACCTTTCTCATCCGCTGATGATTGGTTTCGGAATTTCTGACAGGGAAACTTTTACAGAGGCCTGCAACTACGCAAGCGGGGCAATTATCGGAAGTGCATTTGTCAGAATGCTGGGAGAGAAGGGGATGAGTTACAAAAACATTAAAAGATTTATTCAAAACATAAAGGGTTGAGGAAAATGAGTCGTATAAAAAAAATTATGAGACATATCCTGTTTCAAAAGAATGTTCAGTTCCCCTCAAAAAAGATGACTGTTGGTGAGCTGAAGAAACTGATAATTTTTCTGTATCCGGTATTATCGGACAACGGACGTCCATGCATGACAGAAAGAAAGATTCGGAAGTCACTTGCAGGACTTCTTAAATTGATGAAAGAGAGGCTTCCGGCAGAACCTGAAACCATTGCCGGGGAGTTTATGGAAGCATTGCCCGGAATTAAAAAACAACTTGATGATGATGCGGGTTTTATCATGGAAGGTGATCCTGCAGCTACTTGCGTTGATGAGGTAATAATTACTTATCCGGGCTTCTATGCTATTCTTGTTTACCGGCTTGCCAATAAACTTGCAGCCCTTGGCCTTCCGCTTATTCCCCGAATAATGACGGAGCATGCTCACTCGGTAACCGGCATCGACATCCATCCAAAAGCGACAATTGATTCACCGTTCTTCATCGACCATGGCACCGGCATAGTAATAGGTGAAACGTCAGTTATCGGGAAAAGGGTGAAGCTATATCAGGGGGTAACAATCGGAGCATTGAGTGTGAGCAAGGAGATGGCCGGAAAGAAACGCCACCCGACTATAGAAGATAATGTGATTATATATGCAGGAAGCACGATCCTCGGAGGGGAGACGGTTATAGGGCATGACAGCATTATCGGCGGCAATGTATGGCTTACATCATCTGTGCCTCCATATTCGCTTGTTTACCATCAAAATGTAACGAAAATAAGAGAAAGAAATAGTAATTAAAAATTTAGTTGAAATGAAATACGAAAATATTCTTCGAAGCATTGGCAACACTCCGCATATTAGACTTATAAAACTTTTTCCTCATCATAATGTCTGGATAAAGGATGAAAGAAGGAATCCGGGGGGAAGCATAAAGGACAGGATTGCGCTTGCGATGATTGAGGAGGCTGAGAAATCGGGGAAGCTTAAACCCGGGGGAATAGTTGTTGAACCCACATCAGGCAACACCGGAATAGGCCTTGCCATGACCGGCGCAGTAAAAGGATACAGGGTGATTCTTGTGATGCCTGATTCGATGAGCATTGAGAGGAGGAAAATACTTCAGGCTTATGGTGCAGAACTTGTTCTCACTCCACGTGAAAAGGGGATGACCGGTGCAGTGGAAAAAGCAAAAGAGATTCTGTCGAAAAACGAGAATGCCTGGATGCCCATGCAGTTTGAGAACAGGGTTAATCCGGAGATTCATTCTCTCACGACTGCCGGGGAGATAATTGCTGATTTTCCTGAAGGTTTTGAATTTATGGTTGCAGGAGTGGGAACCGGGGGGCATATTACAGGTGTGGGAAGGATTCTGAAGGATAAGTTCCCGGGGATAAGGATTATAGCTGTCGAGCCTTCAGAGTCGCCTGTGATAAGTGGCGGCAATCCTGCTCCGCATAAAATCCAGGGAATAGGTGCAGGATTTGTACCCGGCAATTATGAAGCAGCGATTGTATCGGAAGTAATGAAGGTAAAAGGTGATGATGCTTATGAAATGACGCGTCTTCTGGCTGTCACGGAAGGCTTGATGGCAGGTATATCCACAGGTGCGGTTTGTTATGCCGTAAAACAGATATGCAGCTCTCTTCCATATGGAACAACCATACTGACCTTTGCCTACGACACCGGTGAAAGATATCTGAGCCAGCCCGGGTTGTGGGGTGCTGAGTGACAAAAAGGTTTGACGGAATAAATCTGATATTCCTGTTTATTTTACTGTGAAAATTTTTTGAATTTTGGGTTTGTTTTCTTTTGTCTTTTACCATTATTTGATTTACATTTGAGATGCATTTCCTCTAAAGTGCTTTTTTATGCTGGTAAAGACATTTGCAAGCGCGGTGACAGGCATTGATGCCGTTACTGTAACAATTGAAGTTAATGTTTCGCGCGGAGTAAGATTCTTCCTTGTAGGCCTGCCCGATGTGGCCGTAAAGGAGAGTCAGCAACGGATCGAATCAGCCTTCAGGGCTCTTGGCTTTCACTGGCCCGGGAAGCAGATAGTGATCAATATGGCACCTGCCGATATACGCAAAGAGGGTTCGGCTTATGATCTTCCACTTGCAGCAGGAATCCTTGCAGCAGATGAAAAAATCTCCAACGGCACCCTCGATTCTTTTATTATGATGGGAGAACTCTCCCTTGATGGTACACTTAAGCCTGTAAGAGGTGTTCTTCCAATAGCAATAAGGGCAAGAGATGAGGGATTCAAAGGAGTTATAGTGCCGTTGAAGAATGCCAGAGAAGCCGCAGTGGTCAACGGAATTGATGTTTATGGAATGGATTCACTCGGCGATGTTATTGATTTTTTCAATAGCAGGAAAATTTTTGAGCCTGTAAAGGTTGACCTTAATGAACTTTTCAACAGGGAAGCAAACAAATATGATATTGATTTTTCTGATGTAAAGGGACAGGAGAGTGTAAAGCGTGCTCTGGAGGTGGCTGCTGCGGGAGCACATAATGCGATAATGGTAGGTCCGCCAGGTGCCGGAAAAACAATGCTGGCCAGAAGGCTGCCCACAATAATACCTCCGCTTATGCTTGAAGAAGCACTTGAAACGACAAAAATCCATTCAGTAGCAGGAAAAATTGATGATAATATCTCCCTGATGACCCATCGTCCCTTCCGCTCACCGCACCATACAATCTCAGATGTAGCCCTCGTGGGCGGAGGCACCTTCCCGCAACCCGGAGAAATATCCCTCGCCCATAACGGAGTACTCTTCCTCGACGAACTTCCTGAATTCAAAAGAAGCGTGCTGGAAGTTCTCCGGCAACCTCTCGAAGACCGCGTAATTACAATTTCAAGGGCAAAATTTACTGTTGATTACCCGGCAAATTTTATGCTGATTGCCTCGATGAACCCCTGCCCGTGCGGATTTCATAACCACCCCGAAAAAGAGTGCACATGCTCGGCAGGGATGATCCAGAAATATCTCAGCAGAATTTCCGGCCCCCTGCTCGACAGAATAGATATCCATATCGAAGTTATACCGGTTAAATATGACAAACTTTCTGGCATCGTCAATTCAGATAATTCCATGACTATACGTGAAAGAGTAATCAAAGCACGTACAATTCAAGCAAAGAGGTTTGCAAATATCTCCGGTATATATACAAATTCACAGATGACGCCGGCCCTCCAGAGAAAATATTGTTACCTTGATGAGGCAGGCGGCCGGTTGCTTAAAACAGCAATGGATTTGCGAGGACTCTCTGCAAGAGCTTATGATCGGATTTTAAAGGTTGCAAGGACAATAGCTGACCTGGATGAATCGGAAAACATACAGGCAAATCATATATCGGAAGCTATAAACTACAGGAATCTGGACAGGGAGGGGTGGGCAGGGTAAGATCATAGCCAGGCACTATAATGACATTGATATTACCTGCCGAATATGGATGTTTTGGTAGATTTGTCTTGTCTGGCATACTGGCAGATGGCACTGGTATCCGGTTGCCATTGCTGAAATAGTGGCAACAGAGCGGAAACCGGGGACGAATTGATATGTTTGCCGGTTAAATTATTCATCTTGTTTTCTTTTATACAGCCTATAGAACCGAGCTTATCTGAGAAGGTGTAAATACCTTGCTTATTCGGATGGCAAAAAAATTATTTAAAATTATATCTTAATTGATGGATGCGATCAATAATATTTATATTTGCCTAATTCATCTGAAAAAAGATGCAAAAGTTATACCATATAAGTATGCTTGAAATATTCCATGAATGGAATACAATAATATTTTGTTTTATGTTGAATTTAAAGATATAAATTTGAAAGATTAGAGAAGGACAGCAATCAGCAAAAATTTAATGAGTAAGTATAATAAGTCATCCATTTTACATGAAGTATTGGAAAATCAGGGAATGTCCAGACTTGAAATCTCCAGATTCACAAAGTTGAGTACGGCTGCTGTATTAAGACTGGTTGATAAAACAATGGATATTCCGGAATATAATTTAATCCTCCATCGCGTTCCGCTCCAGCCTTCGACCGACATAGTCGGTTATGGCCGACATAGACGGCTGATGGGAAGTTTTGTTTTAATTTCCCGGGTCTTGCCCCGGAAATTTGGTCCAGAGCTTGCTCCGGGGGTTAATCCCATTTGTTAGTAATAAATAATATCTTAATAATCAGACAAAAATGAGAAATAATATTACAAATTTTTTATTGCTGCCTGTTTTTATTATGGCAGCTGTACTTACGGTGTCAGCACAAAATAGCAGAAGTGTTTTAAATCTGGAGGATATTTACAAGAATAATGTTTATCGCGAGAAGAGTTACGGACCAATCCGCTGGAGCAAGGATAGCAAAGGCTATCTGACATTTGAAACCAATAATGATGTTGGTGGGCGTGATATTGTTATGATTGATGCTAAAACGGGTGCAAGGTCAGTAATTTGTTCCGCTAAATCATTCATCCCTCAGGGTCAGAATAAACCTTTAGAGGTATCAGATTATATCTGGTCGAATGACAACAGCAAACTCCTGATTTTTACTAATACCCGCAGGGTATGGAGATATAATACCCGTGGTGATTACTGGGTGCTTGATATTAAATCGGGTAAACTTAAACAACTTGGTAAATCGGTTGAACCAACAACAATGATGTTTGCAAAGTTTTCACCGGATGGATCCAGGGTGGCGTATGTGAGCAAGCAGAATATTTATGTTGAAGATATTGAAACAGGGAAAGTCATCGCTCTTACCTCTGATGGAGGTGGAAATATCATAAACGGGACATTTGACTGGGTTTATGAAGAAGAACTCGGTTGCAGGGATGGATTCAGGTGGAGTCCGGACGGCAAAAGAATTGCTTATTGGCAATCAGATACCAGGGGAACAGGAATTTTTTATATTATTAATAACATTGATTCAATTTATCCAAAAATAATACCTTTCCCTTACCCTAAGGTCGGAACCACTAATTCAGCGGTGAAAATAGGTGTAGTATCAGCTGAGGGTGGCCCAACTAAATGGTTCGACATACCAGGAGATCCTCGTAACAATTATCTTGCAAGAATGGATTTCATTCCAAATTCCGACGAGGTTATGATTCAGCAGCTTAACCGTCTTCAGAATACCAACCATGTTTGGATAGGCAACACAGTGTCAATGTCTCTTAATAATATTCTTACCGATACAGATAAGGCATTTCTGGATATCCATGATAATATTAAGTGGCTCGATAATGAGAAATTTTTTACATGGACAAGCGAAAAGGACGGCTGGCTTCATCTTTATCTCGTTTCAAGGGACGGAAAGAGTATCAGTCCGATAACAAAAGGCAATATGGATGTTGTAAGTATCAGTTGTATTGACGGTAAGGGTGGATATGTTTACTATATAGCTTCACCGGAAAACTTTACTCAGAGATACCTATACCGCAGCCGTATCGATGGGAAAGGAGAGGCAGAAAGGGTAACTCCCGCAAATTTTGCCGGTACTAACTCCTATCAGATCTCGGATGATGCCAAATGGGCAATTCACACATTTAACAATGTTGTTACCCCAAACAGGATATCACTTGTAAGTTTGCCTTCACATAAAGAAGTAAGGGTTCTGGAAGACAATGCAGATTTAAAGCAGAAATTTGATCGCCTTGGACTTAACCCCAAGGAGTTCTTTAAGGTTGACATAGGAGAAGTAGTGCTTGATGCATGGATGATTAAACCGGTTGGTTTTGACCCTTCAAAAAAATACCCGGTAATTTTCTATGTTTATGGTGAACCTGCCGGTACTACAGTTCAGGATACATGGGGAGGTGGAGACCTATGGCATCAATATATGGCACAACAGGGCTATGTTATTATGAGTGTTGATAACAGGGGAACAAAAGTACCAAGAGGAGCAGAGTTCAGGAAATGTATTTACCGGCAGATTGGAATACTTGCTTCTTACGATCAGTCAAAAGCAGCAGAGAAGATATGTTCCATGTTTAACTTTGTGGATCCGAAACGTATTGGCATATGGGGATGGAGTGGCGGTGGCCAGATGACGCTGAACTGTCTTTTCCGTTATCCGGAAATCTATTCAGCAGGCCTTGCAGTAGCATTCGTTTCTGACCAGAAACTTTATGATAATATTTATCAGGAACGCTATATGGGACTGTTGGATGATAATAAAGATGGTTACCGGAATGGCTCTCCGATCAATTTCGCAAAGAACCTTAAAGGAAATCTGATGATCATTCATGGTACGGCAGATGATAATGTTCATTATCAAAGCTTTGAAATGCTTGTCAATGAGCTTATCAAATACAATAAAATGTTTTATATGATGTCTTATCCGATGCGCTCTCACGGAATATATGAGAGGGAGAATACTACATATCATCTTAGGCAGACAATGGAAAAGTTCTGGAAGTCGAATCTTACTCCCGGAGGAAAATGATCTTAATTCAGATTGTAAATATCCGGATTATTAAATGAGTTATTTGATTACATTTAAAAAATCAATCAGGGATGAACCTGCGGTTTTCATCACTAATCCATTTCTGCCCACCTTTCTCTGCACCGCTTCCCAGGGGCTTGCCACCGAAATTTGTGCCCGGAGCTTGCTCCGGGGTTTAATACCATTTTATTATGTAAGAAATAGTAACTAAAATTAAATAATTGATAATTAATTTAATAATGTTTTAAAATGAAAGAAATAGGAGCAATAAACAGGGGCATTGATGCCGCAATTTCCAAACAGGGACATGGTGATCTGCTCATGGTAACAGATGCAGGTTTTGCAATACCTCTTGGTGTAGAAGTAATAGACATTTCCCTTGATGAAAATAAGCCAACGGTACTGGAAGTGCTGGAAATGCTTAGAAAGTATTTCTCTGTTGAAAAAATAATTATGGCTAATGAGACTAAGAAAATCAGTCCGACACTGTTTTCAAATATCTCCAAAGCTTTTGGTGATGGCATTCCTGTCGAAACAATAGAACATTCTGCACTTAAAGAGATGAGTAAAACTGTTAAGGCCATTATCCGGACAGGTGATTTTACAGCTTATGGAAATGTAATTCTGGTATCGGGAGCAGGAGGAAGGTGGAAAGTTGAAAGAGCGGGCTGATTTGACATTTTTGAACTTAAGGATCACAACATTAAACAGATAACAAATAATTTTAAAATTAATAAGCTTATGAACAATATTAGAATTGACATGATTGATTTTATCATCATCATAGCATATATTGTCGGCATTCTTTTTATCGGACTGTGGTCGGTGAGGAAAAGTAAAATGACCAGCGACAACTACTTTTTGGCAGGCCGTGGCATAAAGTGGCTGATTGTAGGTGCAGCACTTTTTGCATCAAACATTTCTACTATACATATGGTTGGTTTAGCTGCTTCAGGATATAACGATGGCCTTGTGTGGGGTAATTTTGAATGGATGGCTGTTTTTACCCTTATATTGTTGGGATTGATTTTCGCCCCATTTTATATAAAAACCCGTATAGGAACTCTTCCTGAGTTCCTCGAAAAACGTTATGGCCCCTCTTCCCGTACATTTCTTGCATTTATGGGAATACTTGCGGCATTGTTTATTCATATGGGAATGAGTATTTATGCAGGGGCAGTGGTGTTCGAATCTTTCTTCGGCATTAGTGTGATACATTCTATTATAATAATTTCAGTTGTAACTGCATTATATACAGTTATTGGCGGGCTAAAAGCAGTAATGGTTACCGAATCGGTACAAACAATAATTCTGATTTCCGGAGCAATATTGGTCACGATTTTTGGCATACTTGCCTTACCGGCACATGGTATTGATTCATTAGCAGCATTTAAGGCAGCAGTGAAACCAGGACAACTTAATATGTTGCATACTACCGGTTCCCTTAAGACTCTGAGTCAGACGGCAGCAAGCACAGGTTTAACATGGTATGCCGTATTTTTAGGTTATCCGGTAATGGGAATCTGGTACTGGTGTACCGACCAGACTCATGTACAGAGAGTATTAAGTGCCCGCACAATGGACGATGCCCAGAAAGGCTCATTGTTTGCAGGCGTATTGAAGATTCTTCCCGTCTTTATTTTGGTTCTGCCAGGAGTTATTGGTTATGTCTTATTTAAAGATCTTATTGGAAACGATGCAAACCAGACTTTTCCCATTCTTATAAAACAATTGTTGCCTATAGGTTTAAAGGGTATTGTCTCTGCGGCTTTGCTCGCTGCCTTAATGAGTGTTCTTGCAGCGGCGCTTAATAGTTCGGCGACACTTGTTTCAGTCGATATTGTGAAGCGGTTAAGACCGTCTACAACCGATAAAGGTCAGGTTCTGATTGGCCGGATATCAGCTGTTGTCATTATGCTTTTGGCAATGTTATGGTCAACCCAGGGTGGTAAATTTGCAAGTATATTTGAAGCTATCAACAAGATTGCAGCTGCAATGGCACCTCCGATTACAACAGTATTTTTGCTTGGAGTATTTAGCAAACGTGGAACAAAACAGGCTTCAATAGTTACTCTCTGTATCGGATTCCTGCTTGGCGTTGTCTCATTTTGCCTGGATTTTGTTCCTATAAGCGGTAAAATGTATATAACAGAAGACCTGGGAATACCATTTATGATGCAGGCATGGTGGCTTTTCTGTATCAACGTTGTAATATACTATATTGTCAGCTACCTTACTCCAAAACCCGATCCTGCAGTAATTGCTGAATGTACCTGGAAATCTCCGCTTGCTGTTATTACTGAGGGTAAACTTAAAGGCATTACCGACGTCAGAATATTGGCAGGAATACTTTTTCTCGTTATGGTTATTCTGTACTCAATTTTTGGTTAAACTAATATTTGTTTGATTATTTTTAATTTTGATTTTTAAAAGCTTAATTATAGGACAAACGGTAATGATTCCTTCAGGTGTAATTGAATATCAAAAAGTTGCGGAAACATGACCATTAAAAGATAATGAGGTTCTATTGAAAATAAAAAGAATTGGTGTTTGCGGATCAGGTATTCATGTTTTGGAAGAAACGCATTGCACTTACTGATTATAAAGGCAATCAGGGAGTTGCAGCTGAAGAAGAAATGATCGGTTTTACAAGACAATAGTATTGAAAGTTTTAAATATTTTAAAATTATCAGTTATGTATCATAAACCTCTTATGAAAAGTCTTTCTGGAATAGTTGTCCTTCTCAGCCTTTTGACTTTTATCTCCTGCCTGTCAGGAAATCAGCAAATCAATAAATCAGGCGATGAAAACAAAATGGAGCCTGATATTAAGAGAGTTGGTATGGTAATTAAAATAGATTCTTCAAGGATAAAAGAGTATCTTAAACTTCATGCCGATTCCAATCCGGGAGTTCGTGATCTTCTTTCAAAGTATCACATAAAGAATTTTTCCATTTTCCTGACAAAGCTTGATGATGGGAACTATTATGAGTTTGGTTATTATGAATATACAGGCACTAACTATGAATCAGATATGGCAGGATTGGATGCTGAACCGAGAAATAAGGAATGGCTGAAAATATGTGATCCGATGCAGATTCCATTGAAAGGTGAAAAAACATGGAAGAAAATGGAGCAGATTTATTTTAACAGGTAGCATCGATTTTTGCCTGGGGGATAAGATTTAATATGTTTAATTAATATATATTGAAATGAAAGGACAAAGTTTAGTTAATCGGCTTGTTTATTTATCCGTATTCTGTCTGGCATTTGAGGTGCCGGGTCAGTTAAATGCCCAGGCTCCATATCAGCCAACATGGAATTCTGTTAAAAATCATTCAGTACCTCAGTGGCTGAAGGATGGCAAATTTGGTATCTACACTCATTGGGGTGTATATTCTGTTCCTGCCCAGGGTCCCAATGCAACATGGTATGCCAATAAGCTTTATAATAATCCTGACGGGCCTGAACGCAAATATCATGTTGCCACTTATGGTCCACTGGAGAAATTTGGTTATAAAGATTTTATACCAATGTTCACCGGTGAAAAATTCAATGCCGATGAATGGGCTGATCTTTTTCAGAAAGCCGGTGCCCGTTTTGCTGGTCCGGTTGCAGAACATCATGATGGTTTCTCCATGTGGGATACCAAATACTCTGAGTGGAATGCTGCAAAAATGGGTCCGAAGCGTGATATTGTCGGTGAACTGGCCGTTGCAATAAAAAAGCATAATATGAAATTTGTCACTGCCTTTCATCATGCAGAAAACTGGTTCTATTTCCCCACCTATGATAACCGGTACGACTGTGGTGATCCTAAATATTCAGGTCTATATGGTCCTATTCATCCTAAAGGCGCTCTTCCAACTAAAGAGTTCCTAGACAGATGGGAAGGCAAAATAATTGAGGTGATCGATAAATATGATCCGGATTTTATCTGGTTTGACTTCGGTCTTGCATTGATACCTGATTTCTATAAACTTGATATGCTTGCCTATTATTATAACAAAGCTGCTGCAAGAAAAAAAGATGTTGTAGTCAGTTATAAAAATTTTGACTTATCACCTGGTGCCGGCCTTCTCGACCTGGAACTCCGTCAGGAACCAAACCTTACTTATTACGATTGGATTACTGATACATCAGTTGATGATGGACAGGGATGGGGCTATGTGAAAGGACTTGGGTTCAAGTCGGCTGACAATCTTATTGATAACCTGGTGGATCGTGTCAGCAAGAATGGATACCTGTTGCTCAACGTTGGCCCGAAACCTGATGGCACAATCCCGGAGGAGGCAAAAGAGCGGTTGCTGGCTATGGGAAAATGGCTTCAGGTTAACGGCGAAGCTATTTATGGTACAACCTGCTGGGTGACCCCGGGAGAAGGTCCTACTAAGCTGGACCCTAACAAAAAAGGTTTCAACGAGCAGAACAACCTGATCTACACTGCACAGGACATTCGCTTTACAGTTAAAGACAATAACCTGTATGCCATCGTTCTCGACTGGCCTGGCGAAAAGGTTCTCATTACCAGCCTGGCCCCAAAAGGGAAAACATGGACCGGATTGTACCCTTCGGAAATAGCCTCCATAACCATGCTTGGGGATGGTAAAGAGCTGAAGTGGGAAATGACGAAGGAAGGTCTGAGTATTGAAACTCCGAAAACAAAGCCATGCGATTATGCATACACCTTTAAAATAGTGCGGAGGAACCCATTTTAATCGAACTGGTATTTTATTAATTCAATTTTGAAGTAGTATTATAGTTGGTACTGAAACATATATCGGGAGCAAAGAACAGTTGGCAAATGGTTGTTTAAATTTAACTTAACTCTGGTATGAAACCAGGTTTGCACAAGACAATATATTAATAATCAAATAATAAAATTTTAAAACAATGTTTAAAGAATCAGTCTACATAAACAGGCGGAACCAGTTAAGGAGGGATGTTGGTTCAGGGATTATTCTGTTGCCGGGCAATGATGAAAGCCCGATGAATTATGCTGATAATCCCTATCATTTCCGTCAGGACAGTACTTTCCTATATTTCTTTGGAATAAACCGTCCCGGATTGTATGCTGTTTTGGATACTGAACAGGGAACCGATGCTGTATTTGGAGATGATTTTACCGTTGAGGATTTTGTATGGAGAGGAAAACAGCCCACAATAGCTGAGGAAGCATCTCTTGCAGGAGTCAAAGAGACTTATAGTTTGAAAGAATTATATCAAACTATAGAAAAGGCGTTAAATACGGGTAGGAAAATACACTTTCTGCCGCCATACCGCGCTGATATTACGCTTAAATTGCAGGATATGCTTGGTATTCCTGCCAAATTGATCCCGGATTCAATTTCCACAAAATTAATTCAGGCTGTAGTATCTCAGCGGAGTATTAAATCGGATGATGAACTCTTTGAAATTGAGAAAGCAGTAAATACTAGTGTCGACATGCATGTTGCTGCCATGAAGATGGTGCGACCGGGTATGAAAGAGCTGGAGGTTGTTGCTGAAATGACAAAAATAGCTCTTAACGGAGGAGGCTTTTTATCCTTCCCGGTTATCGCTACAATAAACGGCCAGACTCTTCATAACCATTTCTATGGTAATACTGCAAAGAACGGTGATCTGTTTCTACTGGATTGCGGTGCTGAAACTGAAATGGGATACTCAGGCGACCTGTCAAGCACATTCCCTGTAAGTTCAACTTTTACCACGAGACAAAAAGATATTTATGAAATAGTTTACAATGCGCATACTGCTGCTGCAATGGCACTAAAACCTGGCATACGGTTCAGGGAAATCCACCGGATTGCATGCCTGAATATTGCGATGGGACTGAAAGATTTAGGATTGATGAAGGGTAATTCAGAAGAAGCAGTGGAAGCAGGAGCTCACGCTTTGTTTTTCCCATGCGGAACAGGACATATGATGGGTTTGGATGTGCACGATATGGAAAACCTTGGTGAAATATACGTAGGTTATGACGGAAAGCCCAAAAGCACTCAGTTCGGGCTGAAATCCCTTCGCCTGGCAAGAGAATTGCAACCGGGATTTGTGCTCACTATTGAGCCAGGGATTTATTTTATACCTGAGCTGATTGACTTATGGAAGAAGGAAGGCAAATTCAAGGAGTTTCTGAACTATGAAAAAATTGAGAGCTATAGGGATTTTGGCGGTATCAGAAATGAAGAAGACTTTCTTATTACCTCAGAAGGCAGTAAGCCGATCGGTAAGGCCAAGCCCATGACAATAGCTGAGGTTGAGGACCTCCGTAAATAATAAGCATCCTGTTAATTTTTTGAGACGGGTCACAAATTCTCATAGGCCGGTTATGATAGGATCAAGGTATTTATCGGCCATACAAACACCGACCTGAGCTTTGCCAATGCAGAATTACGTACATTGATGGCCCAAATATATTTGCGAAGCACCTGAACACCGGCTGCAATTTAAGATAAGAAGCAGGAAAATAATATTCTGAAGATTTACTTTAAACCGGTAAGGGATATATTCAATTATCAATACCTCACAAAGCACTTGTTGAGATATACAGCTTTGCAGGTCTTACTATAATAGGGAGGACAATTAACGGGTCAGAATCAATTGATTTATAAGTATTACCTGACTATATTTGCTTAGTAAGAGCAACGGTTTTTAAAAATAGTGAAAGGGCATTATTTATAAGAACTAAGAGAAATTGAAAAGACAGGAACATTTTATTAACTTGCATACAGATTCCCGAGGGGGATAACGATTATTAAAAAAATATTTCAAGTTGAAAAATCAGGACAAGATATTAAAAAACGATGGTATCAAACTTAGAGAAATGTTTAGGTGGGCAGGAATAACCGCGTGGACAATAGGCCTGTTAGGACAACTGCCGGTAGCAGCTCACGATGGTCATGAACGACCCTTGGAGAATCCTAAGGACGCTGCATCATCCAGACCTAACATCATTATTATCCTTGCTGACGATCTGGGATATGGAGACGTCGGCTGCTACAACAATTACTCAAAGATCCCGACGCCTAATATCGACTTAATCGCAAGCAAGGGTTTAAGATTTACTGATTCTCATGCCCCTGCTTCGGTCAGCACCCCGACACGATATGCACTTCTCACCGGGCGCTATACATGGCGTACCCGTCTTCAGCGGGGAGTAGGCCCGGCCGGAAATGATTGCTTAATTTCGCCCGATAGGCTAACCGTAGGCAAATTGCTTCAGCAGAACGGTTATGTCACTGCGGCGATTGGCAAGTGGCATCTGGGGTGGGATAACTGGCAGCAGTCTCCCACTATCAAGGGTGGTCCTACCGAAAGAGGATTTGACTATTTCTTTGGTACGGTAGGTAACGAATTATGGGGAGTCAGGAAACCAGTAAAACCAGAAATGGAGGGACAGATTTTTGAGAATACACAAGTGTTGCCTCAGTTATACAAATCAGTGGACTACGTGACGACTTTGGCGAAACGCTCAAGCGAATGGGTAGAGGCCACTGCCAGGTCTGGGAAACCGTTTTTTCTTTACCTGGCACTTCCATCGCCTCATTACCCTATTTTGCCTGCGCCGGAATTCAAAGGAAAATCGAAGGCAGGTGATTATGGTGACTATGTTTTCGAGACCGACTGGGTTGTTGGCCAGGTGCTTGATGCCTTGAAGCGCTCAGGCGTTGAGGAAAATACGCTTATCATATTCACCAGCGACAATGGCCCCGAAATTACTGGCGAGGTGAACCCGGGTGTCTACGATCGTGCTCAGCAGTTTCATCATTACAGTATGGGCAATTTGCGCGGTGCAAAGCGGGATTTGTGGGAAGGCGGTCATCGTGTGCCGTTTATCGTATGCTGGCCAGGAAAAATCAAACCGGGCATGGTGAACCCTGAGACAATCTGCCATGTAGACATTTTAGCGACCATTGCGGCTTTACTAGGCACACAACTTCCTCCGAACGCTGGCGAAGACAGTTACAATCTTCTTCCGGTGTTACTCGGCGAAAAACACAAGCAACCTGTGCGGGAGGCCACCGTACATCATAGTGCCTCCGGTAAGTTCGCAATCCGCAAAGGCGATTGGGTATTAATCGATGCACCGACCGGTGACGACAATGGTGTCAAGAAGGGTGAGCCGCAATGGCTGAAAGACCAGCGTGGCTACACCAGACATGAACAGCCAGGCGAACTTTTCAACCTTTCCGAAGATCCTTCACAAAGAATTAATCTTTATGCTGAATATCCGGAAATTGTGCGCGAATTAAAAAGTCTCCTAAAGAAATATAAACGAGACGGCCGCAGCACGCCTGGTAAGCCACAGAAGAATGATGTCCCCATCGGGTTTGCCATGTAGGATAAAACTATTCTCACAGAATGAATAATCGGACCTAAAAATGAAGATATTACACCAGACACTTACTGCACTTTTAACAACACAACACCAGATATCCTTTTTAAATCTGAAACAAATAAGAGATTATGAAACCCACATGTTTTTTTCAAATGCAAACAAATATGAAAATTATTTTAAAAACATGTGGGTTATCCCGCTTTGCAGGACAGACTTGTGACCATTAAAAATAAAATTATTTTCATATGAAAACTAGAGAACACATAATTCATCTGACTACTCTCTTTGCAGGGGCTCAAATGCTTGTTCCTCTGTCCGGGTTTAGTGTTACTGAAGCACCGGCTAAAAAACCCAATATCGTCATCATAATGATAGACGATCTTGGCTGGAAGGATCTTCACTGCTATGGAAATCCGAAGTTAGATACGCCAGCGTTGGATCAGTTAGCTGCGGAAGGGATGCTCTTCACGAACGGGTATTCCGCTGCTCCTGTTTCCACGCCAACACGAGCCGCTATGATGACCGGGCAATCTCCGGCCCGTTTGCATATCACCAATCACGCACCGGGGAACCCGGATGGCTTTGCATTGAAGGGCTCCTCTTTGCAAGAAGCGGAAAACATACGTCATCTTCCACTTGACGCCATTACTATCGCTGAGCGTCTATCTGAAGCTGGCTATGCTACTGCACATATTGGAAAGTGGCATCTCTCCTACACGGCACGTGGCGAGGGTATCAAAGAAGAAGATTTACGGCCGGAGAAACAGGGATTTGACATCAATATCGGAGGTTACAGCGCTGGTGGTCCGCGCAGCTATTTCTCTCCCTATAACAACCCCGCATTACCGGACGGGAAAGATGGTGAATACCTGCCTGAACGCCTCGCTGATGAGGCCATAGCCTTCATCCGTAACCATCGCGACGTTCCCTTCTTCCTTAACTGGTGGCCGTTTTCTGTACATTTCCCGCTTCAGGCTCGCGAAGAGACAATTAAAAAATACCGCGAACGTGGAGGTCTCAAGGATCCGGTCTATGCCGCGATGATCGAAGATATGGATGCTTCTATAGGACGCTTCCTCAAGGCACTCGACGAAGCCGGCCTGCGTGATAACACACTGGTCATCTTCACGTCTGACAATGGCGGATATAATGGAGATAACCTTCCTCTTCGTGGAATGAAAGGGATGCTTTATGAGGGCGGCATACGGGTGCCATGGATTGTCCGTTGGCCGGGTAAGGTTAAACCGGGCACAACCAACTCCACACCTATTATCTCCATGGACTGCTACCCGACACTTCTTGAAATTGCCGGTCTGCCGCCGACACCGAACCATCCTCTCGATGGGAAAAGCCTGTTACCACTCCTCACTCAATCTGGAGGTTTTAAACGTGACGCCATTTATTTTCACTATCCAAATTATGCCTTTCACAAAATGAACCGACTAGCCAGTGCCATCCGGGAGGGCGATTATAAACTCATCAAAAACTATGACGACGGTTCGTTGGAATTATACGACCTGAAAAGCGATATCGGTGAGGAAAACAACCTCGTCACTAAATTACCTGAACTCACCAAACACCTTGAGGAGAAGCTCAATAGATGGCTTACGGAAAGCAATGCCAAATTGCCGGTCAATTCGAAAGAAAAGCAGTAAAAAAATGACCTTTGTATCAATGGTATCAGGAATGTTGATACTGTTGATAAATAATAAAGAATAATGGATAGACAAAATTCGTGGATTTAATCTTTATGGAATTGTAAATAGCGGAAAGGATTTATGACAGTTAATACATGTTTATAGGTTAAAAATGTAAGGAAAAGTTACGCTACTGTTTAGAGTTACTTTTTTATTTCAATGATTACCTTCATAGTTAATTTGTTATAACGAAATATTCAAGCTATGAGACCCACATGTTTTGCAAACACAAACACTTTTAGTATAATTTTATAAAACATGTGGGTTCCATCATACCTTAGAAATCAAAATTATATTATGATGAAATCAAATAGAAATTTAAGAATTTCAGGTAAGGCAATAATTGGAAGCATTCCTGTCTTTACAGGTCTTATTATGTGTTCATGCACACATAATAGTACTGAAAAGAAGGCACCGAATATCCTATTTATCATTGTAGATGATTTACGTCCGGAATTGGGATGTTTTGGAAATAGCCTCATAAAAACTCCAAATATTGACAAGCTGGCTGAAAAAAGTATGATATTTACAAATGCGTTCTGCCATATAGGTATCAGCGCTCCCGCAAGGGCCAGTATGATGACAGGTCTGAGGCCCGATTCAACACGCGTGTGGCATTTGGAAGATAAATTCCGGAAAAATTTACCAGATGTTCTTACCATTCCTCAATATCTTCATCAATTTGGATATTACACGGTAGGAATTGGTAAGATATTCCATAATCATATGCCTGATTCAGTCTCATTTGATGAACCAGACTTGCGTCCGGCTAAATACAGGACAGAAGATATGATTCAACGGGATGCGGAATCGTTCTATTATGATGAAAGTCTTCAGAAAGAGCTTGACAGTGTCAGAAATGAAAGGCTCAGGAAGGATCCAAATGCCTATGCCGGGGGTTGGGCTTACGGGCGATCAGTTGAATGCTCCGATGCGCCCGATAGTTCTTTTTATGATGGTGCACAAACCCTCCTAACAATTGAGTCAATGAAAAGGTTAAAAGGAAGGAAGGAACCATTCTTCCTTACTTTAGGATTATACAGACCTCATCTGCCCTTTTCTGCACCTAAGAAATACTGGGATATGTATAACCGCGATAGTATTCCCTTGGCCAGTAATGATTATCTGCCCATCAATTCTCCAGTGTTTGCAATGAATTCAAATCATGAGCTCAGAGGTTGTTATGATCTGGAATTTGTAAAGCATCCTTCAGTTTATAGATTGCCGGACGATACAGCCAGAATGTTAAGACATGGATACTATGCATCAATCAGTTATATAGATGCTTGCATCGGGTTGCTTATAAAGGAGATGGATAAAATGGGACTATTGAAGAACACCATCATTGTAATAACAGGCGATAACGGGTTTAAATTAGGAGAGCATAGAGCCTGGTGCAAACATACGAACTACATCATTGACACCCGGATACCACTTATTGTATATACCCCTGAATTGGAAAACAAAGGGAAACACTGCTCCAGGTTGATTGAACATGTCGACCTTTTCCCAACCTTTTGTCAGCTGGCTGGCATCGAGATTCCAAAATATCTTCAGGGCACAAGCTTCGTTCCTTTGTTAAAGAATCCCTATGCAGAATGGAAATCAGCCGCTTTTACTCAATTTCATAGAAAACCACAGGAGACTCCTGATCAAAACCGTTATATGGCTTATTCAATCATAACTTATCAATACCGTTACACCGAATGGAGGTATTGGGACTATGAGCATAAAACAGCCGGAAGTCTTGTTGCAACAGAGCTATATGATCTTATATCCGATCCCGAAGAAAATATTAATATCAGTAATTTACCTGAGAATAAAAACCTGGTTGAAGGTTTATCCCAGCGCCTCAATAAGGGCTGGCGGTATGCACTACCTCCGGGAAATTAAAGGGAATGACAAACACAGGCACTTACGGCGATTTCATTTTTAAGTTTGACTAAATTACCGGTAACTTATGAAGACATTGATGCCTCAGTCATTTACAGAGGAATGAAGGGGTATCATTGCAAAGGTAGACACAGAAAGGAGTTGAATGATATTAATGAAAAGCACGTGGAAATAAAAAAATCACAGAAGGAAAATTCTGTTTTATCACTTCTGCGATTGCCAATACTCATATAAATATTAAATCTGGAATACAAAGAGGCTGTCTCAGCAGGACAGCCTCTTATACATTTATTCAATAAAGACAAGGGTTCAGACTATCTTATTCCGTTTTTAAGCTGGTCAAAAATCAACTTATCGTTTTTGACATTGTACAAACGGTGTTCGGGTAATGGCCAAAAACGTGTGAATTCTGAATCCTTTCGGGCATTATACATAATTGAATCGATCTTTTTAACGACCTCAGGATGTTGTGCTGCTATGTTATTTGTTTCACCAATATCAGTACTAAGATCATATAATTCAATAGGTTCAAGAGTTCCCCCGAATCGGACCCCTTTCCACTTCCCCATTCTTACAGCCTGTTGTTTCCCCATATGATATTCCCAGTATAGGTACTCCCTTTGTACCTGTTTTTTAATTTTCCCGGTAAATGTAGGAACCAGGGAGATGCCATCAATATTTTCCGGGGGTGTTACCTTTGCAAGATCTGCAAGGGTTGGCATTATATCCCATGCAGCGCATGGTAGGTCACTTATTGATGATGACTTTATTGTTCCCGGCCAGTAAGCTATCAGAGGAACCCTTATTCCTCCTTCATAAAGAAATCTCTTCTTTCCTTTTAATGGTCCGGTTCCATTAAATCTTTTAGTGTATTTATAATAACTGTTTTCATCACCATTATCACTAGTAAAGATTATAATAGTATTTTTATCCAGTCCAAGTTCTTTAAGTTTTTTAATGATCAAACCTATGTGGTCATCGAGGCGCGTTATAGCAGCTGCATATAACTTTTCAAGATGGGTCCAGTCTCTGTCAGCATATGGCCCTATGTCGGGAATTTGAATTTCATCTCCATCAACAGGTGAGCGTCCGTGAGGTATTTGCGTCGGGAAATAGATAAAGAAAGGCTTATCAGACTTTTCCTCAATAATATTTAATATTTCTTTTATGAACAGATCCTCGGAATACACCCCTTTATCTCCAACAATACCTGGTCTTCTGACTTCTTCCGGTCTGTTTTCAGGGTATTCAATTTTTTTATCATTCTTCCATAATTCAAGAGGATAATATTGGAAAGCATCCCCTGTACCTTTAAATCCGAACCAGTAATCCCATCCGTACTCCGTCATTTTGCCTGTGGCGAGAGGTATCCCTGCTTCCAGTTTCCCGAACTGCGCAGTAAAATATCCTGCGCTTTTCATTACCTGCCCTATAGTAGGAAGTTTAGTTGGCCATAATTCTGCAGGATATTCTTCCATATATCCGGAAAAATTTTCAAGATGAGGTTTGAAATTATCCCTTATTGGAGCATGTCCGGGATGACGGCCTGTTAAAAGACCAACCCTGGAAGGAATACTAACAGTGTTGGCTGAATAATAGTTTGTAAAGCGAATCCCCTGAGATGCCATTTTATCAATATTCGGTGTTTGGATCAGTTTCTGGCCATAACATCCCAATGCAGAATAACCAAGATCATCTGCCATTATGAGGATTATATTCGGCTTTTTTGTTTCGTTTTTCTTACCAGAACCCGCAAGAAATGTTAAACCAAAAATTGATATAAGAGGGACGCAATCGTAATAGAAATTTCTTTTTTTCATTTTTTGGATTAAAAAAGGTGATTTATAAAAATTCATTATTTTGTATTAAAGAGGGCATTAAAATTTGCTTTACCATCAGTAGTGCCTTCATCAGTTGCTGGTAAAGGGGTTATTTAAAAACCTCGGAAGCCCAGTCTGTATATAATTTTGTAAGTCTTTCAACAATTTCAGGATGTTCTGATGCATAATTATGCTCTTCAGGATTTTCATCTTCAAGATTAGCCAGATAAGGAGATTCCATTTTCTCTTCTTTTTGCGGGTGAGAAGAGAACTTTCCTGTAGTGTCACGACCTTTTACGATCAATTTCCATTTACCTTCTCTTACGGCCCACTGGCCTTGCCATTGAAAATATAGAATTTGATGTTTTGAGGGTGCATTTTTTGACATTATTACCGGAAGCAAGCTAAAACCATCGAGAGCACAATCCGGCAATTTACTTCCGGTAATCTCGCAAATGGTCGGTAAGAAATCCATACATGTAATTATCTGATCCCTAATCTCATTTTCAGGGAAGTGGCCCGGATAACTTATTATGGCCGGTACCCGGATTCCTCCTTCCAGAAAGCTCCCTTTTGCTCCTCTCCATATTCCTGTATAGCCACCTCCTCCATGAGCGCAGTAGTCTGTTCCTTTTGGAAGACCACTCAGGTGATCATCTATCCTTATCATGGTTTCTTCGGTTGAATGGCCATTATCACTCATAAAAAAAACAACGGTATTATTCAGTATCTTTAAATCTTCAAGTTTGTCAAGAATCTGACCTATTTTATCATCCACTGTGGAGACAACAGCTGCATATGATCTTCTAGGCTCTTTAAGGTGTTTATACACTGGAATAAACATTGAATCAGGTTGTTCAGGATAGTGAGGCAGGTTAAAAGTTACCAGGAGAAAAAATGGCTGGTTTTTGTTTTGCTCAATGAATTCAATGGCTTTTTCGGTCATAAGGGAAGGGAAATAATTATTCCGCTCAAAAATTTCTTCATTATTGCTCCATAGATCATGAAATCCTTTTCCATGAAGGAAATAGTGCACATAATTATCAATAAAACCACCTCTGAAACCATAAAAAGTATCAAATCCCTGCTCCAGAGGACCATTTCCCAATGCTGCTCCAAGGTGCCATTTTCCGAAAAGGCCTGTTTTATAGCCTTGCTCCTTCAGAACCTCTGCAATGGTCACCTCACTCAGAGGCATATTAATCCCTTTTTCTTTGGCATGCGCATCATTCTGTGTCCAGTCATTAATCCCGGATCTTTGCGGATACCTTCCTGTCAGTAATGCAGCCCGGCTGGGACAACTAACCGTATGTGCATAGGCCTGGGTAAACCGGATGCCAGCTCTGCTTAGCCGGTCAATATTCGGAGTATGCAGATCATCAGCACCATAGCAACAGGCATCCAGTGTTCCCTGATCATCAGTATAAAGGATAATGATATTTGGTTTTTGTACTCTCTGTTGAGCATATGCACTTCCCTGATAAATAAAAGTAAATCCGGAAGTTAAGGTAATTATTGGTAAAACATTTTTAGATATAACTGTGATTTTCATTTTGTTTTGAACCTTATTGTAACATCTTTTCCGGTCTTTCAGGATTGGAATGATGCTCAGAAGTTTAAAAGTGATAATGGTTTTTAATAATGTGTAGGATCCTCATCCTGCCATTCGTTTATACCATCGCGGATCCTGTTCCTGAAAGTAAGCGTATCGGTGCAGTGGTAAGTAAATCCGTTTCCCGGATCAGTATATTTATACTTAAGGAATATCTTCCTGTTTTGAAGTAATCTGGCCCGGTTAAATTCACTTACGCCATCAGGCTGGATTGAGAATGTCGAACCTGGTGCAGCGCTCACAAAAACTGTTGAACCCTTAAGTACCAGTTTCATTTCATTTTTGGTTCCTGATGTCTTGTCTTTGTAACCGTTACAATATAGTGTGTTGGGGCCGACGGTTGTCAGTACCCATATATTTGATTCGGCAGTTGGTATAGTTGTTTTATATGTAAAGACAGAGTCCGGCTTGCCGGGTCTGTTAATAACTGCCTGGCCACCGTGCCAGTAATTGCCGAATAACATGTTCTCAAATTTCAGACCAACAACATTGTACCTTTTGGTTTCAAGTATGGAATCAGCATCTGCTTTGGTAATATAAAATGGAAGAACATAAGTTGCATATATTGTTTTTAAAGAATCGTTCAGGAAATTTGTAGAGTCGATTTTTACAACTACGGAACCCATAACCTCACCTGGCTTAATTACCATTGTATTCGGATTACTCAGGGTGTAATAACTTGCAGGCATTGGCAGAAGTGTTGTAACAGGTAATGTAGCGGTTTTTATATGAGGCGATGAAGATGACTGCATCTTTAGAAGCATCTCAGGGGTTATCAGGGAATTATCAAGAATATAACTAACATTCCGGGTGATCTTGTTTTTAATTACTCCACCCAGATCTACACCGACTTCAATTTTTGTTCCCTCCCCAACAACAAATGTACGTACGTCGTTCTGGTATGGGAAATAAATACTAGTAAAGGTATTGTCCAAAATATAATCTTCATAGCATGAAACCATTGCAATGGAGATTATTATAAATGCCAGTAACTTTTTCATATCTGATTTTTTTTAATGTTTTAATTCCATGTGGGCCAGCCTTCGTTCTGTATCAGTTTGTTCATCCTTAACATCTCAGAGTAAGGTATTGGATTGTATGGTGAAGTGAAAATACGTGATTGCACTTCATAAGTAAAGTCATATTTGAATGATAGATCAGGTTGCTGTACAATATTAACCCCGTGGACCGGCTTGTTAATTACGGTCTGCCAGTCATTATCTGTTGTCCACCTGCGCAGGTCATAGAACCGAATACCCTCGAAACAGGTCTCTATCCTGCGTTCATTTCTGATTAGATTTTCAAATGCTTCTGCACCGGCATTGGCAGTTGATATTAGGTATGGATCCTGAAGGGCAGTTGGAATAGCAGGGGGTACAGCTGCACAAAGTCCATTTTTACCATCATAAGTCTTCCTCGACCGGAGATACTGAATAGCTGTCATTGCAGACATTCCGTACTTGGAAGCATCGAGGGGGCCAACTACATGGTTGGCAGCCTCAGCAAATGTAAGAAGCATATGCGCCCAGCGTATCAGAAACTTTGAATGTGATGCCCTGGTAATCGGATTATCCGACCAGTTCAAACCCATGAAGACAAATTTCTTGATATGATAGTTGGTGAGACTATTTGATGGACTTACACCTGCTGCATCTTTCCCGATAGTTGGTCCGCTGTTCCAATTCTCAAAAGTATACATCAGGTTAGCAGGAGTTGTGAGATTATTTCTCCAAGCCTTAGCGGTATTATAGAAAATCACAGAGTAGAACCTTGGATCACGCTTGGCATAAGGCTTTGCAGGATTATATACTGAAGAAGGATGTGATATCGGATAACCCAGTGTATCAGGAAAAGCGTCAACAAGTTCCTGAGTAGCTCCTATGCCTCCATTACCCTGAAAACCACCCGGATAAAATAATCTTTCTATAGCATCGTTATTCGAATTATAACGGGTCGCAAAAACAATTTCAGGTGAATTGGGATTTGTCCAGAGAACTCCTGTTGTCGGGTTAAAGCTATTGCTGTTTCCTGGTACAACATCCCACTTCAGTTTGAAGTCAATAACTTTCTTGGCATTAACAGCAGCACTGTCCCATCGTGAGATGTCTTTGGAAGGATTGAAACGCGGGCTTGCCCATGTAAGATAGACCATTGCTTTAATTGCCCTTGTTGTTATACCATCAAACCGGCCCCAGTACTTTCCACCTGCATAAGGCAGTAGAGCAGGATCGTTAACCAGATAGTCCCGATGGGCAATAGGCAGATATTTGTATGCTGAATCGCAATCATCAATTATCTGCTTTACACATTTATCGTAGGTATCACGGGCAAGATTGACTTCATCATTTACTCCATACACGTCTGTGATAATTGGGAAACCAAGTAATTCTCCATTTGTGCCTTTTCCTCCGAATTTTTGTAAAAGGTCCCATTCAAACCAAGCACGCAGGGCAAATGCTTCCCCCTGCAACCTGTTCCTAACCAGATCATTAAACTTATCGCTTAATAAATACCTTGTATTATAACCCCGTCTGTCCTTGAGAAAAAGGTTGCAATTTCTTATTGCTTTGTAATCGCGATCCCAATAAGTGAGAAATGGATCCTGAGAGGTAGTCATTGAGTTAACTGCATACCGTCTCATTACATGTGTAGGGAGGGTAATAACTGCATCATCGGTAGCTCCATCGAGATAAACCCCTTCATTATCATTATAATTTCTTGTATTGGAATTAACATAATCATAACATGAGCCAATAAGTCCCTGTACCAGTTCCTGGTATTGCCATAGCATTTTTTCATCATAGTTCACAATTGGATAGGGATCAAGATAGTTTTTGCAGGAACCTAAAAACACGATAAAGAATCCAAATAATATAATATTCTTTGTTTTCATAATTTTCATAGTTTAGAAATTAAACTTAATACCACCTGAGAAAGTCCTGTATAATGGGTAATTCGTAACTCCCGAGTTGATCGATTCGGGATCAACATCCTTCACTCCGGATAATGTCAGCAGGTTTGCACCTCTCAGATAAATCCTGATTCCATTGCTCTTAATAAAATGAAGGTATTTAGGCTGAATGGTATAAGCTAATTCAATATTCTGGATTTTAAAATAGTCTCCTCTAACAAGCCAGAATTCTGACATCATAAAATTATTATTGACTTTATTGTAAGTCAGCCTTGGGTAGGCTCCTCCCTTGTTCTCTTTGACAAAATCAGAGTAATTGCCGTCTCCCCAACCATTCCAATAATATGCGTTGTTAAGAGGCAGGTCATAGAAAGCTCTGCCGGCACCACATATAAAGAATTCAAAGTTTTTATACTTGAGAGAGGTGTTAATTCCATAAAACAGACGGGGATAGGAATGTCCGATCATACTCTGATCATTATCATCAATAAATCCATCCTTGTTGAGGTCAGCATATTTCAGGTCCCCGGCCTTTAATTGTTGATCAAAGATCTGGGGTACTTCCAGGGTCTCCTCATCTGTCTTGAATTTTCCAAGATAAGTAAAACCGAATATTGCATCGGTCGGTTTACCGGAACGGAACTGGTAAGAAAACCTGTAATTTGGTTCATCATAATTCAGGGTTTTCCACCGGGATGTTGTGGCATTACCACCTATTGATATTTCAAAATCACCCACTTTTTGTGTATACTGAATATCGCCATACAAAGCTTGTCCTCGTGAGGAGCCAAAATTTAAGTAAGGTAAACCACTGCTTAATCCTGAAGAGTAAGGCAGGATGTTATTTATACGTTGAATATTACGTTCAGAAATGCTGATGTCATAGGTTATTGACAATGAAAGCTTCCTGTCAAACATCAAAGCATCGAAACCTGCATTGAAATTCTTGAGTAATGGCCATGTAAGATTCGGATTTCCGGTTCTTGCAATTGTTGTTCTTTTGACATTGGTTTCTGTTGTGTTTCCAAACCATTGTAAAGTACCACTTGGCCCGAAGGCAGTTCCGCCAGTGTTATAGCTCCAGCTGTCAATATCGTAGTAAGGAGATATATATGACTCAACACCCATTATACCACCTTGTGCACGTAGCTTCAGAAAGTTAATAATTTTGATACCGGACATGAAACTCTCGTCGCTGATAATCCAGCTTGCACCAGCTGATGGGAAAAGTTTGTACCTGTTTTTTGGGGGAAAACTATAACTTCCTGCATAGTTAAGTGCCACCTCAACGGAGTACTTATCATCATACGAGTATATGGAATGAAATAAAGCGTTCTGCCCACGCTGAGGCTCAAACTGGTTCTTTACGAAAGTTTTGTAAATGTAATAAGTTAAGTTGGATTGGATAGTATGTTTACCGAATGTTCTATTGAATTCGAGATTCTCATATGCTGCTAATCGCTGGTAAAAATGGTCCATCAGTTTTATCATATCTGAAGTACTGATATAGCTGTGAGCAGAAGATTTTGTTAACAAAATAGTAGAATCTGGTTGCGGGGTTACAATATAAGCCAGATAATCTTCTGCTTGTCCCAGACGGTCCATGTTGTAGATGTTAAAACCGAGAAATGTTGTTGATTTGAGCCCTTTCAAAATAGTTTTCAAATCAATGTCAAGTAACACATTTGAAGCACCTAGTCGTCCTGTTTCAGTATAATATCCCTGTGCAGTAAGGTTCCCGACCGGGTTATCAGTATAAACTGAGCTGACGCCATACCACGGAATTTCCTCTGTTGGATCGTTTTTAGCATAGACTGGGAATGCAACAGGAGGTATATTTCTTATATCGCTTAACAGAGAGGGAAGTTCGGTTATCTGGCTTCCTGATTCAGTTGTAGTATATCCATAATTTGGTGACCTGCGTATGGTCATGTTGCCAAAGAAACTCAAACCAACCTTGATATATTCATTAATTCTGACATCGAGATTCTGTCTGACGTTGATCTTGTTGTAGTCTGAAACAGAACCTAATTTATAAATGTCCCCTTCATTGCAATAATGCAGATATGAAAAGTATTGAACCTTTTCATCTCCTCCTGAAGCCGTAAGACTCACTTTTTTGAAGCTTCTATTATTCTTTAATAATAAATCCCTGAAATTTACACTGGGATAATACAAGTTATAAGGATCGTTCTTCGAGTACTCGTCAATAGCTTTCTGAGTATAATTCTGGCTTAACAGATCGTTGGCTCTTGCTTCATTGTTAAGGGTTGCATAATCAGCCCCTGACACCCAGCCTGGCATCCTGTCGATGGTGCTTACTCCCAACTCCATATCAACAGACAGCAAACGTTCATTTTTATAGCCCCGTTTTGTTTTAATAAAGAAATATCCGTTAGTGGAAGCAGGGCCGAACATTGCAGAGGAAAGGATTCCCTTATTTAATGTTATGGATTCGATTTCAGCAGCATCAATTGGCATTTCAGGAAAACTGGTAGGAATACCGTCGACGATAACTATTGGAACACCTGAAAATTTGGGAGTTGCTCCAAAACTTCCCAGTAATTCCCGGGTGTCGAGTCCCGGTGAACCGTACAGTTCCCTGATATCCCACAATGAAGTCAAACCAGTTAAGGAGTTACGGATATCGGTAGTTGGGTACTTTTCAAGCCGTGAGGCTTTTGCCAACGATTCCGGTCCTGTAATAAAACGTTTTTTGACTGTTGCAAAAGGGAAATTGATTTCATCATCAGATGTCATATAAAGCTTTGACTTAATAAGTTTTATGGTATTATCCTTAAGCAGGTCGGCAACCAATGATACGCTCTTTTCAAAAGCCGGAGCAGTAACAGTTACAAACTGTTGTGGATTTGCCATAAAAGATAATGAACCATTCTCGTCGGTTTCGGCATGAATAACACCTTCCCCGACAACTACACTTGCTTTAGGGACAGCAACACCATTCTCGTCAACAACTTTAATAGAAACATTTATTGTTTGTTTCAACTTTTTTTTAGTTGGTTCCTGAGTTTTTGCAGTAAAAACAATCATGAAACATAAAAGAAATAAACTGCCAAACCTGAGGTTTTTGTAAAATGTATTTAGCATTTTCATAGATATTTGTTTTAAAGGTTAGTTCTACCAGTATTCATTCACAACAAAATTTTTCATTTTATAACCATCCTCAAGAAGGAAAGGAAAATAGTACATGGCATCTTTCCATACGGGCTGGCGATCACTGGGTAAAGGAGCCCGGGTGTACTTATAACCGGTAGGATATGTGGGGGATGGTGTAACTTTCTCAATAAGGACTCCCATCAAGGTTTGGCTCATACTTTTGGGCGCATCTTTCCAGCGGCGGATATCGAAATAATAATGAGCTCCCTCGAAACTCAATTCAATATTGCGCTCGTTTTTAATCCTGTCCCTGAAGAGCTCTTTGGAGGCTGTATATTTTGAAAGTACATTAACATGTCCAACCCTGGCCCTGATAATATTAATTGCATCAAGAGCTGACAGGGTTGCACCAGGAACACCTATAGTGGTTGGGCCAAAAGCTTCATTTGAGGCCTCGGCATAATTGAGGTACAATTCGGCAAGGCGTATAAATGGTTCGCAAAGATGAGCAGATACTTGATTTTTTACACTGTTGTTCCACCATAACTTCCTGAGGTAATAGCCTGTTTGGGTAATTCCCTGGTAAGTTGGATTCACTAATTCTCCATAATTGGTCGGACTATTGTACCATATCTGGGCTTTGCCATTAGTCCAGCCCTGAGCGGGGGATTGGTTGTAAATTACGTCCATGTCCAAACGCGGATCCCTGTCTTTATACATATTTTGCTCCATATAATGACCAGCTGCTGTAGCTGCATCCCTGTCAGCCTGTGTTTCGAGGGGCTCACCCCATTTTGTCTCGTATTTGTCAACAAAGTTCTGGGTAGGGCACTCGCCAGAATGAACAGACTTATCGTTCATGAAAACTCCATTAAATAAGGTAGCAGTATAATTTTGTACCTTCCAGGGTTGTATTCCAAGATAATATGCCCAGAGTTGCTCATTTGTATATTTTGCAAGAAAATAATTGGAACTGCGTGAAGAGCCTGGCAGAAGGGCATATTGATTTTGCAGGGCAATCTGTAAAGCATCCCAGGCTGCTTTTGCAGCATTAACCCAATCGGAAGGATCTCCCTCAGTGTTAAGCGGGCTGGCGGCATAAAGCAATACTCTCGATTTTAAGGCTTTTGCAACAACTCCCGAAGGCTTATATTGCTCTGGGTCTTCAAGATGCCCAGGAATTCCAGGTCCAGGATCCCTGCGTATTTTTCCTGCTTTCTCAAAATAAGTATAGGCAGTATCAAGGTCCTGTGCAATCTTAATACAGGTTTCATGCTTGGTCAGCCTTGGAATATCCCATTGATCGTCGGGCCCGATAACCTTGGTAATATATGGCATGGGTCCCCATAATCGGAACGCCTCGAAATGGCTGCATGCCCTCCAAAAGTATGCCTGAGCAATCAGGTCATTCTTTTGAGTTTCAGTTGCATCGGTAAGCATGCCGATGTTATTAAGGGTTTTATTACATATCCTGATGTCCTTAAAACAGTTATTAAGTACTGGAGTAGTACCACTTATCCATCTGTTAACTTTGGTAAGCATTCGGCCTTCATTTTTTACCTGTGTAGGATATATTCTGCGACACTGGTCAACAGCATCGGTTGTAGATATAAAATCCATCATATCACCACCGCCTGGCGTAAATGTGTAACCTAAGTATACAGTATTAGTATAAATGTAGTCAAAGTACTTCTTAAAGTTTTCGAATTTTGAAAATACTTCATTTTCTGAAATTCCCTGAGTAGGTGCAATGTCGAGATACTTTTCACATGAGTTAAAAACCAATAAACTCATAAATATAAATAGGAGAGAAAATGCTTTGCTTTTCATGTTAATTTCTTTTATATTAAAAATTCAATTTGATTCCCACCCTTAAAGATCGCATCAGAGGATAATAATTAGTACGTTGGCTGCTTACTTCAGGATCAATAATCTTTAGACTAGAAAATGTAATCAGGTTAGCGCCCAATACATATATTGCCATACTTGAAACCCCCAAAAACCTTGTTTGAGATTTTTGGTTTAAGGTATAACCAATATAAAGGTCCTTTAAGCGCAGGTAAGAGGAGTTCTTCCAATACTGGCCAGCTAAATTACCAAGTTGTGATGAAACTGGAGTACTCATAGTGTATGTTAATGTTTGATATGTAGCATCCTGGTTATCGGGTCTCCAGTAATTAAGGTTGGTAGTAAAAACACGCCAATTTCCACTTGGGTATGGATCTGCTAAACCCCAGCCAATGTAAGTATATTTTCCAATATTTCCGGCTAACAGCATACTGAATTCAAAATTTTTCCATTCAAATCCTGAAGATAATGAATATGTAATAGGAGCATATTCTGAACCTTTAATCGGATGCCTGTCCCCTGTAGAATTTATTATTCCGTCACCATTGTAATCATTGATTTTAAAATCTCCTACATGCATTGCAGAAAAAGCACTTGGCCCAACATTGTTATGTATGTCATTAATAGAGGTAAAATATCCTGAACCTGCCAGCTCAATGCCAGACATCTGCGCACCCAAAGGTTTTCCTGCATAGGCTACATGTCGGGGAGTAAATGGAGGGTCATCCCTGAATATAATCCTGTTTTCGTTAAATCCAAGGATGCCTTTTAAAGAATAGTTAAAATTATTGGATACGCTCTTTTTATATTCAGCTTCTATTTCTATCCCATGCTTTTTAATCTTACCAAGGTTAAGCTCCTTAAAAGTGTTGCCAACAAGGAATGTGGTGGTTCTGGGAGCCAAAAGCATTTTATCACGGTATTCATCAAACAGGTCAACAGAAAGGCTAAGCACATTTTTAATAAGGCCTATTTCAATCCCCAGGTCCCTTTTATGAGCTCGTTCCCATTGTGCAACTTTATTTGCAATTGGATCTTCGATGATATTTCCACTAACAAGACTATAGGAACTATTGTAAATCCACCTGTTGGATGCAGCATCGCTGCCTACAAGGCCGTCGGAATAACGTATTTTCAGTTTGTTCATCCATGGTACGGCTGATTTAAAAAAATTCTCTTCCGAAACCACCCAGCCAATGGCCAGTGAAGGGAATAAACCAAACCTATTTTCTGGGGAAAATCTCTCAGAACCGGTATAACCTACGTTGAGCTCCATCAGGTACTTATTATTAAAGGAGTATGTTGTCCTTCCCACCCATGCTTCATTTAAAAACGGGAATTGAGCTTCTGTGCGCTTCTCCGATCGGTTAAAAAGAGCCAGAGCAGTTATAGAATGTTTTCCAAATGAGCGTGCATAATTAAGAGAGGCCTCATAATAGAGGTTCTTATAATAACCCGCGTTAAGTCCGCCAACACTCACACTGATCGGAGGATCTTTGTAAACCTCATTTCCCTGATTAGATCTGACCCATGGGTTGATTTTCTGTCCTGTTGCTGGATCAATTTGTCCGGCGAGCGGTATTAAATCCCAATCTAACCTGTAACTGGGATAATTATATCCACAACTTAACTGAGTTACATCATAAGAAGTGCTGAAAGATATTTTCCCATTGATGGACAATCCTTTGGTAATAAAATCAAGCTTCTGGTTCAGAACAAGATCTGTGAAGAGTTGTGAGCTAAGTTGCCTGTTAAATGCGGGTTGCATCATCCGGGTATAGGTGTTATCGGTATATTCTCCAATAACTGTGGATCTTCTCCACTCTTTGTCATTTGGATAATCAACATCAGGAATCTCTTCTAAAACCCATGAGGGCCAATAAGCAGGGAAACGGATTCCACTTGTTTGATTGAGGAGTTCAAACTGACCACCACCTTTTGTGTTTTTCTGATTTAACGATCCCCCTGCGCTCAGCGATAAGTCCGTTGTTTTCGTAATCGTAAAATCTAAGTTTGTCCTGTAATTGAATCTTCTGTTCCACCACCGCGAATCAATTTTGCCAGATTTATAACCTTTAAAGAGGCTCCCTTCATAATCATATCCAAGGTTAAGAAAATATCTTACAAATTCTGTACCTCCTGAAACATTCAGATTGGAAGTTGAGACTGGTGCGTATTCATTGATAACTAGTTTAAACCAGTTAACATCGGGATATCTCAGGGCATTCAATTTCGTTGAAGGATTTTTGTACTCCTGAAGAACATACTCAGGAATAAGCTGGCTGAAATATGACCCCCCTGCATTCATAAATCCCACATTAAGCATTTTTGCCGTTGTGTAACCATCAACATAATCCCTAGCTGTTGTTTCTCTCTCGAAGCCATAATTAGAAGAAAAATTAATTTTTGCCTTTCCTAATGCACCGCGTTTTGTTGTTACGAGAATTACCCCATTAGCTCCTTTGGCACCAAAAACAGCAGTAGCTGAGGCGTCCTTTAGTACAGATATTGTATTTATTTCATTCGGGTCCAGTCGTGAAAAGTCGCGTTCCACACCATCTACCATGACAAGAGGGCTGGAACCGTTCCAGCTCGAAACACCACGAATCAGAATTTCAGCATAATTGGCTCCGGGCTCACCATTTCTTTGAATGGTCAGAACACCCGATAGTTTACCTGTTATTGCATTTGTAATCGATGCCGTTCCCGCCTTGACAAGGCTTGAATTATCAACCTGAGTTATTGCACCAACAACAGATTCCTTTTTTTGGATGCCATATCCAACAACCACAACCTCAGAGATTTGGGTGGTCATCTGTTCCAGTAATACATTAACGACAGACCCCTGCTGTACTTTTATTTCCTGCGTAACGTATCCGATGAATGAGAACTGCAGAACAGCTTCCTTGTCAGGTATTCTGATTGAAAACTTGCCGTTATCATCGGATAACTGGCCAATATTTGAACCTTTTACAAGGACAGTAACCCCTGCAAGTGCTTCACCTGTGACGGCATCTTTAACCGTTCCTGTAACAGGGACTTGCGGATCATTATCTTCTGATATCAGGTAACCACCGGTATAAGAAGAATTGAGGTTGGATAGGGAGATACCATCTGCAACGAAAGCATTTAACATGCAGACCAAAGATAACAAACATAATTTTGTCATAATCGTTAATTTCAACAGGCGATTGCCTGAAAAAAACGATCCCACGATAATAAAATCTTTCATAGGCTGGTAAATATTAATTTCATAGTAACAGGTTTATTTATACTTAACGAAAATAAAAAAAATTTTTTTAAAAAGATATGATAAATGTCAAAAAAATCTATTTTTTTGACAGGATATTCAAATTTTTTGTATATGCTTAAACTCAAAACTATATGGCTTCCGGTCGTCAAGTTTTATAAAAGTTGCACATATTCCCGAATCGTTTTGGGCATATTCCAATTCCCGGTAATATAACCCACGTATCCCCTTAAAAAGGAAGCTCGCATAATCTGTTCAGCACCGGGGGTACCTTTTCATCCAAAAGTTGAAGCTCTTTCTCTGCCGGTGATGTCTGATATTAACGTCAAAATAAGATCGTGCCGCGATTCCAGAATAGTGTCTATTGCACAAAACTCAGGATTTGCTGACCAATCAGGCCTTTTAAATTTAATAAGTAACTCGTTGAAGATTTTCATGTATTTATTATTTTTGACCATAAAATACCTGAATCTTTTTTAATTTAATATTGCAAAACCTTGTATAAATTAACAATTTAATTTTAAAGACAGATACTAACTAACTAATAAAGAGATGAACACAAGTGTCCTGATGAATCCGGCGATGATAACACTTGCATCATGCGTATTCTTTTCATCAAACCGGGAGGTGGAAAAGCAAAGGTCCACCAATCCGAACATTATTTTCATTCTGGCTGATGACATGGGCTACGGAGATGTCGGATGTTATAATCCGGCTTCGAAAATACCTACACCAAACATTGATAAGCTGGCCTCTCAGGGGATCATGTTTATGAACGCACACAGTCCTGCTTCCATGAGCACCCCAACCCGTTACGGCATTTTAACCGGTCGGTATTGCTGGAGAACTCGGCTCAAATATTGGGTGATCTTAGGCTACGATGAGTCCCCGCTGATTGAAAAAGGAAGACCGACGATAGGATCTGTTCTGAAGAGCAAAGGATACCAGACCGGGTATATCGGTAAATGGCATCTGGGGATGACCTGGCAAACCCGTGACGGCTACATAATCCAAGACGATCAGAATAACTGGAATAATAATCCGGTGATTTTTCAGGAGAATGAGAAGCACATTGATTTTACAAAACCGGTGACCGGAGGACCTGTTGAACTGGGATTCGACTATTTTTACGGAACCCTGGGATGTTCAACCAGTGATCCACCCTATTGTTTTATTGAACAGAACAGGACGGTGGGCATTCCTTCGGTCATGAGCCCGGATTCCTTAAGTAAACTTCCGGGTTTTGTTCCCGGCCTGATGGTCCCCGGTTTTTCCCTCGAAGAGGTTGACCCCGTTTTCACAGAAAAAGCGATAGGATTTATTAAAGATCACCAGGCCCAATCACCAGAAAAGCCATTCTTCCTTTATCTCGCACTTTCTTCGCCTCATAATCCTTTCCTACCTCCGGATTTTGCGAAGGGGAAAAGTACAGAAGGGCCCAGAGGAGACCTTGTTACGGTTGTTGACTGGAGTGTTGGAAAAATCATGGAAATTCTGGAGCAATACGGATTAGTACAAAATACTCTGTTAATTGTAACAAGCGACAATGGAGCGGTTAAAGGCGCCAATGGACATAAATCCAATGGTGATTTCCGGGGATATAAGGCGGATATCTGGGATGGTGGCCACCGGGTACCGTTTATCGCCCGCTGGCCAGGGAAAATTAAGCCGGGTACTGTTAGCAGGGAGGTGATTAGCCTGACGGATATGTTTGCCACTATTTCTGCTCTGATTTCTGCAGAAGTGGCCGATGGCAGTGGAGAAGATAGCTATAATGTACTTCCGGCATTTTTTGGCAGACGTCAGGAGGATTCAGATAGGCGTGTCCGTGTATTTCATTCCGGCGGTGGGTTCTTCGCGGTACAGAGAGGGCACTGGAAACTAATTGAAGGAACAAAAGGATCCGGAGCAGGAAAACAGCCGATGAACGGAGTTACCCCTGTGAAGACCGGACAGCTGTATGATGTTGAGGCAGACCCTTATGAAACCAATGACTTGTGGGATATCAAACCGGATATAGTCCAGGAACTTGAGGTTCTACTGGAAAAATGCAAATCAGTCACTGCAACAAACAAAATCACAAATAAATAAATCATGACTTCAAAATTGATGAAAACGGCATTCAGGAGAACCGGGAGGATACAAACATTTTCTTTCTGGAACAAGCTGTTGCTTCTCTGTCCGGTAATTCAGCCACTTGCTTTAACATATGCCACCGCTGATGAGCATAAACATCCGAATGTCATTCTCATCCTTACAGATGATCAGGGTTATGGTGATATCGCTGCTCACGGCAACCCATACATTTCGACCCCCAACCTCGACCGGCTTTATAGCGAGAGTATACGCCTTACCAATTACCACGTTTCTCCAACTTCATCTCCTACCCGTGCGGCATTGCTCACCGGAAGATATAACAACCGCACCGGAGTATGGCACACCGTAACCGGCAGGAGCCGTATCCGCGAAGATGAAATAACTATGGGCCAAATTTTTTCCGATAACGGTTATGAAACCGGCATGTTCGGCAAATGGCACCTGGGTTTTTCTTATCCGGCCAGACCCATGGACAAAGGTTTTAAAACAGCCGTTTACCATGGCGGAGGAGGAGTGGGGAATACTCCTGATTATTGGGATAATGATTATTTTGATGATCACTATTTCGTAAACGGAGAAGCCAGGCCATTCACCGGTTATTGCACAGATGTCTGGTTCTCGGAGGCATCAAAATTTATCAGGAACAATAAGAATAGGCCTTTCTTCTGCTATCTGGCCACAAATGCCCCTCACGGGCCTTATTATGTTGAAGACAAATATTCTGGCCCTTATAAAAACAACCCTAATATCCCCAATCCAAATTTCTATGGGATGATTACCAATATTGATGAGAATCTGGGTAAATTGAGGAAGCTGCTCGAAGATCTGGATATAGCCGATAATACTATCCTGATCTTTATGACCGATAACGGTACTGCTGCCGGCGTCCAACTCGACGGGCACTGGAGAGACGGCTATCCCACTGATATAGGATTCAATGCCGGTATGCGAGGAAAGAAAGGAAGCCCCTATGAAGGCGGTCACCGGGTACCCTGCTTTATTTACTGGCCGAATGGTAATTATAAAAAAGGGGTTGATCTTGAAAAACTAACTGCTCATGTTGATATACTGCCAACCCTTGCCGAAATTTGCCGGTTAAAAATTCCGGCAGGCTATTATTCTGATGGAGTTAGCCTGGTAAAGGCGTTTGGCGGAGATACCGGATATCTGAATGACCGCACTATTATTGTGGATTCTCAGAGAAAGGAGGTTCCCGAAAAATGGAGACTTTGTTCGGTAATGTCAGGAAACTGGAGACTGGTTAACGGTAAGGAACTCTATAATCTGGAATCAGACCCAGGCCAACGAAACGACCTTGCATCGGAGTATCCCGGAATAGTTGCTAAATTACGCAACTCCTACGAAAACTGGTTTGCCGATGTTTTCAGCAACTGGGAAATCCGCTCCTATTCAGTTATTGGTGATATACATTCCGGGGAAACCATCCTGACCTCGCATGACTGGATGGAAGTGGTTCGTGCGGACGGATCACCTGCTATCAATGAGGATGGGGAGGAAACCCCGGTTTTTGCTCAGTCACAGGTGCGAAGTGGTGCAATGCTCAACGGGAATTGGGATATCAATGTCTCCAGCCCCGGGGAATATAGTATTGAACTGCGCCGGTGGCCCAGAGAAGCTGATCTGGAGATCTGCGGAGGTCTTCCGGCTTCTGTTATACCTATTCCCGGTGGCAGGCCATTTGGCCCAGGCAAAGCACTGAAAATATCAATGGCATCCATAAAGATAGGAGACCAGGAGGAATCATTGAAAGTTGAACCGGGAGATAAATATATTATATTCAGGATAAAACTGAAAGAAGGAAAAACGCAGCTGAACACAAGGTTTACAAATGGTAATGATATATCAATGGGTGCCTATTATGTATATTTGAATAAACTAAACCAATGATTAAGTATTTTACTTAACTTTAAACTTGTTTTTAATTTACATATAACTTAACGGTTATTTATACCATATTGTTTTGATATGTAGTCATTTGTGTCCATTAAAAGTTAAATATTGTTCTTTGAAATCTTATATAGTTCCAGTTTGTAGCGTTTTTTGACAGCGTGACGATTTGAAATTAGAGTAAGGATTGAAACGAAAATATGGTTCCCGCAGATAGCGCATATTTAAACTGATAAACATTGTGAATCTGCGAAAATCAGTGAGATCAGAGGGGAACAATTCAGTATTACAGATTTTGAGCATCTCTCATTTTGATAAAACACCTTTAAAATACCTACTTACAAACCAGGATTAACAGAATGTCAAAGAATTAAATTGTATACTGTAAGAAATCAATTAAATTTGAGCGGGTACTAATGTTTCAACATTTTAAAAAACTGCGAAACTTGAATTAATAATTTAAAGAATAAACTAAATACTAATAAACTAAATACTACTGAATATGAGAAAATCATCAGCTTTATTGATTTTGCTTGTTGTACTGGGTTGTTTATCAGGTCAGGAAAAGGATCAGGATAAAGCAACTGGGATAACTGTAATAACTGAAGGTTCAAAGGGATTGCATGGTTATATCAGTTTTAATTCGACAAAGCCACCTGCAGATTACGGTGCCGGGATAAGTTTTTATTCTGCGGTATGGCCGCTAATAGACAGACCTCTGGCAAATTTCCAGATTGGACTGCCAAGTACCTGGATCTTGCCGGAAAATTCAGGTGTGGATTTTCCTCTTTGCCCGGTAGGGACTTATGCACGAGATCATTGGGCCGAAAGAGGGCCAACATGGGGAAGTGTTTTCCAGACCATAGAGGGAGGACTGGGTTATTGGGCAGGGAACAGGTTTCGCTATGGACCTCCAAAATTCAGCATGAATGGAACTCCAAGTTGTTATGATTATGAGATAGGATCGCCCGGCTGGGGTTTTTTTCGAAGTGCTACACCGTTGGCTGATGATAAAATGGGGATTGCCCAGCTTAGTAACCGTATCCTTGTTCCCCCCGACGGACTGACATTTGAAGGGAATCCTGATGGGCAGTTTATGGGTTATGCATGGATGGCTTTACCATTCATGGATGCCAAAGTTGGTCCTCCGCCCACTGGCGATCAGAGCTGGACTCTGTTTTTAAATACCTCAAATTTCAAAGGGCCTGTTGCATATTTTATACCTGAAACATGGAGTAAGATATCAAAAGATTATCCGGCAGACTACAATCGTGGTCTTGATGCTCGACCCGGAGTAATGGGCGGTGGAGCCATGGAAATCAATACAGTACCAAGAATGGATGCAAAGAACTCAAGTGATACGGTTTTTTATAAAATTCCAAAGCTCCAATTTCCTGTTGATAATCAGGGTAGAACAATATTAGTACAGGGTGTTAAGTATTACTCAAAGGATGCTCTTTACAATTCCTTTAAAGAGTGGAGAGACGGGAAAACTGAATGTACAGGTACATTTGATAAAGCAGGAGTATGGGAGCCTGTTCTTAGTACAAAAATGCCGGTATTTGATCAGGGTGGTATCATTCTTAAAAACATAGACAATGCTTTCACTACCTCAATCTTTTCAGATAATGTGTTTGGCATTCAGTGGAAGGAAAATTCTCTGACAAAAAAGGGTATATTTCCTCAATACTATATGCAGGTTGCTAACTATAGCAGGGAAGCTATTTCAGCATCCAAAGTTCCTGCTGATCTTGTGGCCCGTGAATTCAAGCTGGCCCAGAGGGGCAGTCCATATACATCTCCCCAAACCGGATCCTGGAGTACTCCGGGTCCATCATCTGAACCAATTGATGTGGTTTTAGCCGATGGATCTACTGTTACCTACTGCTGGTACCGGTTCGTTGATCAGCCATCTTTGCAGCAATTTAACTGGAGCAGGGAGGAAAAGGAGAAACTGCAGTCATTTGTTGAAAAAATACATGCTACATGGCCGATCAACAGGGACTATATGGAACCACCTAAAGAAGGTGAATTGGTTTCATTGGATCCGGCTCTCATAGTCAAACCTCCAAAGGGCTTTGAGATTGGTTATGTGCCTATTGTAATAGGTCAGAAATAGTAATTAGGTTTATTGAACATTCTGAAGGGAAACATGAAGATTCATACATATATACCCTAAGACCTGTGAAACTGGTTTTTTGACAGTGTGAGCGCAGCCGAACACCTATTTAAAAAACTCTTTGCAAAATCAATGTTTCTTTTTAAATTTATAAAATTAAAATTTCTGATAAAACCTGATGAGTCTTACCCGGACAATAAGAGAAAAAATGGCGGAGGGGAACCTCATGTTTGTTTACAGAGGTATTGTGACAAGCGAAAACACTTCCTCCCTTCTTACGCTTCTCGAAAAGGAGATGGAAAGTACAGAGTTCGGATTTCTTGGAAGGAAGAGGCTTTTTATGTTTGTACTTGAAAGTCTTCAGAACGTATCACGCCACAGCAACAGAGACAAACATGCTGACATGTCGCTGGTGATATATTCAAAAACTCCTGATGGATATACGGTTACAACAGGAAATGTTATTGAGAAGACGCAAATAGAGGGTTTAAAAACAAAACTTGATGAGATAAACAGGATGGATCCTGAGATGATCAGGACAATTTACCGTGAAAAGCTTAACACAACCAAATTTAGCAGCAAGGGCGGGGCCGGGCTGGGGCTTATAGAAATGGCCAAAAAGACGGGCAATAAGCTTGATTATGATTTTATTGATATTGACGAAAAATATTCTTATTTTATATTGAGCAAAACTGTTGATGCAAGCGGTACAGGCAGTGTTTCACGGCCATCTTTGAGCAAATTTGAAGGACAGGCTATTATAGACATTGAACGGCTGATGGGACTTAACAATATAAATCTGATATGGTCAGGCCATTTTTCATCCGACGTGAGAAAGGAAGTACTGGATTTCACTGAAACAGGTTTATCGGAGAAAAGCATAAAATCATCTGTCAGAAGAAAAGTTTTCGGAATACTTGTTGAGGCACTTGATAATGTGGCAAAACATAGTCCCGCCGGTGCCGACGCTGAGAAATACGGAATGCCGCTGGTAATGATTCAGCTTGAAGGAGAAAATTATTACACCATTACTACCGGTAACCTCATTGACAATGATAAAATATTACCGCTTAAGGAAAAACTTGATATTATAAACAGTACTGACAGGGAAGGTCTTAAGAATCTGTTGAAAGAGTCTCTTCGTAATCAGATGCTCAGTTCCGAGAGTACAGGCAATCTTGGGCTTGTAGAAATGGCAAGAAAATCTGAAGGTAAACTTGACTATACTTTTGAGCCTGTAAATGAAAGATATTCTTATTTTACCCTGACAATTAGGATATTGGGCAATTGAGTTAATCAAACATTATAAGTTCAAGCTTTTGTCCGTCCCATACGGCATAATTTGCCTGTTGTATCCAGTCACCAAGAATCATTATGGTAGCACCGTTGTCAATGATATGTTTGAGCGTTAAATGGCGGTGGCCGTAAATAAAATAATCAATTTTTTTATTCTCAAGAACCTGCTTTGAATACCTGAACAGATCTTCCTTTTCTTCACCCATAAATTCAAGTGAGATTCCTTTAGCCAGCCGGCTTTTTCTCGACCACCAGTGTCCAAAGCCCATACCTATACGTGGATGAAGGGCTGAATAAAGCACCTGAAGAGGCCGGTTGCGAAAGATACTGAGAATCAGCTTGAATATTTTGTTTGTTGAACCAAGACCTTCACCATGGGCAAGATAAAATTTTTTCCCGTTAAATTCTTTAATCACCGGCTCGTGATGAATAATTACGCCACATTCTTTTTCAAGATATTTCCCGATCCACATGTCGTGATTACCTGAGAAAAAATGAACAGGAACGCCTGAATCAGTTATTGATGATATGGTTCCGAGAAAGCGTGTAAATCCACGCGGCACAACATATCTGTATTCCCACCAGAAATCAAAGATATCGCCAAGGAGAAAAATCTCACGGGCTGATGGTGCTACACTGGTCAGCCATTGAACTACCTTTCTTTCCCTTGCAGAAGGGTCGGTTCCTGCGTCAAGGCCAAGGTGAAAATCTGATGCAAAGAATATTTTTTCTCCGGGCACCTGTTTCTTTGTTTTAATTGCCAAAAATCTGCTGAAGTTTTATCTGAAGCTGCCTGCCATGAAGGTTGGAAGCTATAATCTCACCATTCCTGTCATACAGATAGTTTGCCGGGAGTATCTTAACATTGTAAAGACGTGCATAAACCGGATTTGCCGGATCATCTTCCCTGACATTTATCCATGGCAGTTCATCAAAACTGACAGCCTTTCGCCATGTTTCTTCATTCAGATCAAGGTTGATCTGGTAAATCTCAAACCCTTTGCTTTTATATTTACTGTACAATGGCTTAAGTTCCAAGTTCTCAGCTATGCAGTCGGGCGAGCCTGCCGACCAGAAAGCAAGTAAAACATATTTACCCCTTAAAGATGAGAGGGTAACTCTTTTGCCATTAATATCGTTGAGTTCAGGATCAAGCTTTTTCTCAGGCGCATTTTTCGCCATCTGTTCAATCTGGCTCATAAGAAATCTTGCTTTCTCCTTTTCAAAATTTTCTTTCAGTGCCCTCGCCTGTTTTGATTCAGGATAATGAAAGTTAAGAGAATCTGAAACAAGTTTAAGGAATTGTATATCGCGGGCATCATATAAAACATATGTCCGGTCATCTACCTTCTGATAAAGTGCTTTCAGTGATGCAAAGGAACTCAGATTCTTAAGAATGAAAGATATGTTGAACATCCTCTGATCTTTGAGAATTTTAACATACGCTTCGTTAATTTCCTTTTCTTTTTTTTCAAAGCCTAATTTATTATAAAAAGTGTTGTAAATATTTTTCAGCGAATCAATTCTATTAATTGTTACATTAAGGGCCGAATCGAGGAGCATCAGTTTGGTGGTTCCGGGTGAACCTGTCACAGAATAATTCTGAGGGAGAAAGCCGGATTTGAAACTGACTTTGATCTTTTCGCCGGGTTCTGCAAGCAGTGTTATGAATCCTTTTCCTGTTATTCCAAGCTGGTAGAATTCCGGAAGAGTAGCTTTTATTCTAATTCTGAATGTGCCGTTTTTTCTGATTTTGACCGAATCAACAGATACAGGAGTATTGATTTCAATTTTATTAAGATATACATATCCTTTAAAAGGATTTGAGATTTTTCCCTCTACAAGAATTCTTTTCTGTTTACTGCAGGAAACTGCTGATAGTATTATCAGAACAAGAATTAAATACTTTTTAACCATATCAGGTTTTCCCTTTTAGAAAATTTTTTCTTTACAGATAGTTAATATTTCATCTTTTTTACCTGAAAATTTCTGCCAGTTTTTCATCAAGCGCTTTTCCCCTGAGGTTTATATCTATTATTTTTCCATCTCTGTCGAGAAGGTAGTTGTGTGGTATGCTTTCAATGCGGTATTGTGGAACCACCGAAGAGTTCCAGTATTTCAGATCGCTCACGTGTATCCATTTTCCGAGGTTATCTTCCTGAATGCCTTTCATCCAGGCTTCGCGTGTTCTGTCGAGTGAAACCTGAAAGATCTGGAAACCTTTGTCATGATATTTTTCCCATGCTTTGACGAGGTTTGGATTTTCTTGCCGGCATGGCGGGCACCATGCAGCCCAGAAATCGAGCAGGACAATATTGCCCCTTGTTGATGAGAGGGATACCATTTTCCCGTCGGGTGAGGGAAGGGTTATATCCGGTGCCTCATTACCCGGCGCAAGTAAAGATCCTTTTTCAGAGCTAACACTTTCAGAAAGAGCTTCAACCTGCCCGTGAAGAGCCTTAACCGGTCCAGATTCAGGATAGAGCTTAAAGAGAGTTGAATCAACCTTTAAGAAATAGTCTATATCCTTTACCGGATCAAGCACATATACTCTTGGTGCAACTTGCTGGTAAAGTGCAATAAGTGTAACCAGCGAACCGCTATTTTCATTAATAAATTTTTTGGTATATGTGTTTATTTCCGAAAGATAATTCTGTGCCATACTGTCAATAGTCATAACAACTTTGCCGAGATCAGGGCTTTCAGAGTTTTCCCTGTAAATTTCTGAAAGTCCACGCAGTTTCTCCTGAGTGCTTTTAAGAGCCTTGTTATATTCAGCCATTTTTGTTGTTCCTTCTGAACCTGTAACAGATTCAGGCTCATTAAGCTTGTTGTACTCTGCCTTTACATTGATTTTTTCACCGGGCTCTGCAAGTAAGGTAAAAAAATTGTCATTACTTTGTTTCAGTAAATAAAACACCGGATAACTGATTTCCCGCTTAAATGAAAAATTTCCGGTTTCATCCAGTTTTACTGAATCAACATTTTCAACTTTGTTTTCCTTAATTTCAGCCAGAAACAGATATTCCCCCTTTACCGGGTTCTTAAGTTTCCCTGAAATAGATGTTAAATTTTTATGACATCCCGCCAGAAAAATAAAAGGAAGAGAAACAACTATTAAAATAAACTTTTTCATTAGATGATTTGTATTAATTTTGAAGTTTTATTGTCTGCAAAGATATTCTTTCTTTTTATTGGTTAAAAGCATTTGATTAAATTAATAAAAAGTATTATTTTTCATCACTTTAATTAAATGAAAGAAGAAAAGATATATAAAATAAGATATCCTTTTGGTGATAAGAAGAAAAAGCATTAACTTAAAACTGTAAAAAAACTCATTTTATGGGGTATATAAAGTTTGACAAATCAAAGCTGGTAAATCTCGAATATTCTCTGAGCAGGGAGATTTTACGGACAAACAGGGCAGGAAGTTATTCAATGACCACAATTGTGAACTGCAATACAAGGAAATATCATGGTTTGCTTATTTGTCCTGTTGATGAGCTTGGCGGTGAAAGATTTGTGCTGCTTTCCTCTCTTGATGTTACAGTTGTCAGCAATGATGCTTCTTTTAATACAGGAATCAGAAAATACAGGGGTGATTACTATAATCCCAAGGGGCACAAATATCTTGAAGATTTTGATACTGAAATTATTCCTGTAACCACTTACAGGGTTGGGGGTGTTGTTCTCAGGCAGGAAAGACTTCTGGTGCATTATGAAGAACAGTATCTTGTACGTTATACTGTGGTTGAGGCTCCAGAACCTATGAAATTGCAGTTCCGCCCTTTTCTTTCATTCAGAAACATACACCAGCTTACTCACGCAAACATGTTTGCCAATACAAAGGTAGAATATATTAAGAACGGAATTAAGTCACGACTTTATGAAGGATTTCCGTGGCTCCACATGCAGCTTTCGGAAAAAGCTGAATTCATTCATGTTCCTGACTGGTATTACGGAGTTGAATATTTTGAAGAACAGAAAAGGGGATATGATTATTCCGAAGATCTTTTTACACCGGGTTTTTTTGAAGTGGAAGCAAAAGAAGGCGACTCCATAGTGTTTTCCGCCTCAACAAAAGAAGAGAAACCTGCAGGATTAAAAACAAAATTTACCAGAAATGTTAAAGCAAAAATTCCACGCAGTAATTTCACAAACTGTTTACAGAATGCAGCTCAGCAATTTATAGAAATAAGAAAAGGGCAGACCCTGATAATTGCAGGATATCCATGGTTTGGTGCATGGGGTCGTGACACATTTATTTCTCTTCCCGGAATCGCATCTGCAAGATATAAACTTAACCTGTATGAAGATGTATTTGATACACAGTTGAAAAAACTTAAAAACGGACTCTTCCCCAATACCGGTAATGATGATAATCCCTCATATAATTCTATAGATGCCCCGCTGTGGTTTTTCTGGGCACTTCAGAACTACATCAGGTGCGGAGGAAATGATACCTGGAAAAGATACGGCGAGGCTGTGAAATCAATAATTGAAGCGTACGTAAAAGGTACGGATTATAATATACATATGCGTGAAAACGGCCTGATTTACTGGAATTTTCCAGGTAAAGCACTTACATGGATGGATGCTCTGGTTAACGGAACACCGGTTACTCCACGCACAGGATATGATGTCGAGATTAATGCATTGTGGTATAATGCTGTATGTTTTGCACTGGAACTGGCAGAAAAATCTACAGACAGGGAATTTATCAATAAATATGAATACCTGCCGTCGCTCATTAAAAAATCATTCATTGAACTTTTCTGGAATGAAAAAGCCGGCTACCTTGCTGATTATGTAAATGACGAAGAAGGTGCAAATATTTTTGTAAGGCCCAATATGGTAATTGCAGTTTCATTGCCATATTCGATGCTTGATATTGAACAGATGAAAAAAGTACTTGATGTTGCAGATAAAGAGCTTCTTACTCCAAGAGGTTTGCGGACACTTTCACCTCGTAATCCCTGCTATAAAGGTATTTATACCGGAAATCAGGAACAACGCGACAGTGCATATCATCAGGGAACAGTATGGCCATGGCTTCTGGGACCATTCTGTGAAGGATGGCTGAGAGTTTACAATAGTCAGGGTGCACAGAAAGTGAGGAAAATTATTTACGGCTTTGAAGAGGTGATGAATGAACATGGAATAAGCACCATTTCTGAAATCTATGACGGTGATCCTCCTCACACTGCAAGAGGCGCAATTTCACAGGCATGGAGCGTTGGTGAAATTTTAAGAATTCTGGGAATAATTGAAAAATATTATCCGGAAAAATAATTAAAAATATTGCTATGCGTGTATTGATGTTTGGCTGGGAATTTCCACCCCATATTACCGGAGGACTCGGGACGGCCAGTTATGGACTGACAAAGGGGATGACTGCCATGAAGGATATGGAGGTCATCTTTGTTGTTCCTAAGGCATGGGGTGATGAGGATCAGTCAGTAATCAAACTGATAGGTGCAAACGACATACCGGTTGCCTTCCGCAAAATCTACTACCAGGGTTTCTCACGCGCAATAGAAACTTATGAGGTGCAGTCTGAAATAATACCATATACCGATCCAGAAGAATTCTGGAAACTTACAAGAAAAAAGGAAAAGATAAAGAGAGAACATAATATCTTTATTCAGACAAACACACAGGGAAAAATTGATTTCTCAGGCCGGTATAACGGGAACCTTCTTGATGAAATATACAAATACTCAGTTGTTGCTGCAGTTATTGCATCCGAAACGGAATTCGATATCATACATGCACACGACTGGCTGGCATATCCTGCCGGTATAGCTGCAATGGAAGTGTCGGGGAAACCTCTTGTCATTCATGTTCACGCTACTGAATTCGACCGCAGCGGTGGTAACATAAACCCTGATGTTTACAGCATTGAAAAAAGAGGAATGGATGCCGCAGCAAAAATAATTACGGTAAGCAACCTCACCAGAGATATTGTAATTAACAAATATAATATTGATCCGGCAAAGGTTGAAACTGTTTATAATGCGGTTGAACCGGTAGATGTTGCTGAACAGATCCAAATAAAGAAAGGCTTTGATGAAAAAGTAGTTACTTTCCTCGGAAGAATCACCCTTCAGAAAGGTCCTGAATATTTCATTGAAGCTGCAAACAAGGTACTAAAAAAGATGAAAAATGTGAGGTTTGTAATGGCCGGATCGGGTGATATGATGGAAAGAATGATGAGGCGGGCAGCATCACTCAGAATTACCGACAGATTTCATTTCACGGGCTTCCTCCGTGGGAAAGATGTCTTTACAATGCTGGCAATGAGTGATGTTTATATTATGCCGTCTGTTTCGGAACCATTTGGAATATCGCCTCTCGAGGCAATGCTAGCAAACGTCCCTGTTATAATAAGTAAACAGTCGGGTGTGTCTGAAATACTCACACACGCAGTAAAAGTTGATTTCTGGGATATTGATGCAATGGCCGATGCAATATACGGAATACTCACATATCCTGCCCTTTCAAGGGAATTTATAAAGAATGGCAGGGAGGAAGTTATCAGAATAAAATGGGAAAACTCAGCCCGACACGTAAGAGAAATTTATGAAGAAGTGCTATCGAATTATAAACGATAAAAAATATGAGTGCAGCAGGTAAAAAGGCAATATGCCTCTTTTTTGAGGTGCACCAGCCTTTCAGGCTTAAACGATACCGTTTTTTTGACCTTGGTAACGATCATTATTACTATGATGATTATACCAATGAGTCGGTAATGAGAAAGGTTGCCGAAAAATGCTACCTTCCTGCCAATAATGTAATAATGGACCTTATTGGCAAACACAAGGATAAATTCAAAGTTTCTTTCTCACTGTCGGGTATTGTAATTGACCAGTTCCGGTTGTATGCCCCGGAAGTGCTTGATTCTTTCAGAAAACTCGCAGATACAGGATGCGTTGAGTTTCTCGCGGAAACCGGAGCTCACTCACTTGTATCGCTTTCCAGCAGGGAGGAATTTGAACGGCAGGTAAATAATCATCGCAAAATAATCAGGGAAACCATTGGTTACGAGCCTGAGTCATTCAGAAACACCGAAATGATTTATTCCGACCAGATTGGTTCATGGGTTGCTGATATGGGCTTTAAATCAATGCTGACAGAAGGTGCTAAACACGTCCTTGGATGGAAAAGTCCGAATTTCCTGTATTGTAATAATATTAACCCCCGTCTCAAGGTTCTGATGCGAAACTTCGTTCTCAGCGATGATATAGCCTTCAGATTCTCGAATCGCTCTTGGAACGAATGGCCGCTTACTGCTGACAAATATGCAGCATGGATTAATAAACTCTCAAGCAAAAGCGAATTGATAAATATCTTTATTGACTATGAGACATTTGGTGAGCATAATCCTAAAGAGTCGGGTATTTTTGATTTTCTTTACCATTTGCCGGGTGCAATTCTTAAAAAGACTCCTTTCAAATTCATGACCCCTTCGGAAGTGGCAGTAAACCTTCAGCCCATTGCGGCAATCAACATTCCCACCCCAATTTCATGGGCTGATGAAGAAAGAGACCTGACCGCTTGGCTGGGTAATGAACTTCAGTCAGCTGCTTTCACCAAACTGTATGAACTTACTGAAAAAGTGAACATGTGCAACTATGAACAAATAAAAAAGGACTGGACTTACCTTCAGGCAAGCGATCATTTCTACTATATGTGTACAAAATTCTTCTCCGACGGTGCAGTTCATGCTTACTTTAACCCTTATGAAAGTCCCTACGAAGCATTTATGAATTATATGAATATCCTGAGTGATTTTGAAATCAGAATCAACAGGATATGCCCTGCCACAGAACAGGAAATTGAAATTCTGAAGTATGATTCACAACTCCGTGCAAAAGACGAAATAATTGCAAGGCAGGCAAAAGAGATAGAAACACTTAAAAAGAAACTGGCAAAAGAAACCGGGAAGAAGCAGAAAAAAGGGGAGAAGGCAAAGGTGGAGGAAACTACTGAGGAAACCGGAAAAAAGAAGAGAGGGAGACCTGAGGGAAAATCACTTGCACAACTGGCTGCAGAAGTTGTGGCAAAAAGCAAAATAAAATCAGATAAAACAAAAACCACAAAAAAATCATCATCTTCAAAAAAAATTACTTCACGAAAAAAATCTTGACCAATTAAAAATTAAATCTCTTTTATGAAAGTTGAATTTCTATTTGAAACAAGCTGGGAGGTATGTAATAAGGTAGGAGGGATTCATACTGTTATTTCAACCAAGGCGCTGAATGTTGTTAATGAACTGGGAGATAATTATATCCTTATCGGCCCTGATGTATGGAGAGAAGATGTTACTAACCCGGAATTTATTCCCGATGATTCCCTTTTTCGAGAATGGAGAAACAGAGCTGCATCGGAGGGCCTCAGGGTAAGAACCGGAAGATGGAACATCGCTGGCAAACCAATAGTATTTCTTATTGATTTCACACCCTATTTTGGTCAGCAGAACGAAATCTTTGCCCGCTTCTGGGAAACTTACAAACTTGACAGTATAACAGGACAATGGGATTATGTTGAGCCTGCCCTCTTCGGTTATGCTGCAGGTAAGATCATAGAAAGCTTCACCACATTTTACTATGAGTATCATGATATTGTTGCTCAGTTCCATGAATGGATGACCGGAACGGGAGTGCTTTACCTTAAAAAATATGCTCCATGGATTGCAACAGCTTTCACAACTCATGCCACAGTGCTTGGCCGTTGCATAGCCGGTCATAATAGGCCATTATACGGGAAAATGGCAGAGTATAATCCTATTCATGTTGCCCGCGAATTCAATGTGATTGCAAAACAATCGCTTGAAAAAATTACCGCTGCCGAAGCAGATGTTTTTACCACAGTCAGCGAACTTACCTCAAGGGAATGTGTCCATTTTCTGGGGAAGCAGGTTGATTTGGTGACTCCCAACGGTTTTGAGGATTCATTTGTCCCCGGACCTGAAATATTTGACGACAGAAGAGATGAAGCACGCGAAAAACTTCTGAAGGTTGCACAGTCAGTCCTTGGATATATTCCTTCCCCCGACACACTCCTTATTGCTACCAGCGGTAGATATGAGTTCAGAAACAAAGGAATTGATATTTTTATTGATGCCCTCGGAGAACTGAACAGAAAAGGTGATAACCAGAAAGAGTGCATCGGTTTCATACTTGTTCCTGCTTATCATAAAGGGCCGCGGCAGGATATAGTTGACTTTCTGTATAATAATGGACCTCTTCCGGCTGGCGACCGATACCTTACCCATAGCCTTCATTATCCTGACCCTGACGCCATATTGCAGAGAATTAAAAGCAACGGCCTCACAAACAACCCCGGCAATAAGGTTAAGGTAATCTTTGTTCCATCATACCTTAACGGCAATGATGGTATCTTCAACATGCCTTACTACGACCTCCTGATAGGTTTCGACCTGACTGCTTTCCCTTCATATTATGAACCATGGGGGTACACTCCCCTTGAAAGCATGATGTTCCGGATACCAACTGTTACCACTACCTTGTCGGGTTTTGGATTATGGGTGAAAGAGCATTGCCAGGATACAGGCAGAAGCATTGCCATACTTAACCGTACCGACGATAATGAAGCTGAAATAGTCAGGGAGATATGTTCCTTCATAACAGGCTTTATATCGCTCGACGAAAAAAGCATAAATGAAGCACGGAACAAGGCTTACGAGATATCCAGAATTGCAATGTGGGACAGCTTTGTAAAGCATTACTTCAGTGCTTACGACAGAGCCCTTACAGTAAGTTTTGAACGGAGAAATGAGCCACGGGAGTTTATCAAAATGGTTGAGGCACCACCTGTTGAAATACGTAAACCTCATCAGGTCCCGGTGTGGAAAGATATTTACATACAGAGCGATCTTCCTGAAAAGCTGGCCCCTCTTAAAGAACTCGCATGCAATATGTGGTGGTCGTGGAATATCAGGGCAGAACTGCTTTTTAAGAGAATGGATCCAACACTGTGGGAAACTGTAGGTCATAACCCTAAGCTTTTCATTGAAAAAATTGATTATAAACGGCTGCTCGTTCTGGAAGAAGATGAAAAATTTACTGCTGAATTAAAAGAAGTATATAATTCTTTCAGGGACTATATGAACCGCCCTGAAGATAAAAGCAAACCATCGGTGGCCTACTTCAGCATGGAGTTCGGCATACATTCCTGCCTTAAAATTTATTCGGGAGGTCTTGGAGTACTTGCCGGTGATTACCTTAAAGAAGCGAGCGATTCAAATCTTAATGTTACAGGCATAGGCCTGATGTACAGGTATGGTTATTTCAGGCAGAAACTGGGCCCACGGGGTGAACAGCTTGCTGTTTATGAGGCTGAGGAATTCAGCCACCTTCCAGTAAGCCCGGTGAAAGATAAATCGGGCGGCCATCTTACAGTCTCGCTTGCATGGCCCGGACGAACAGTAAAGGTGAGAGTGTGGGAAGCTAAGGTAGGGAAGATAAGACTTTTTTTGCTTGATACCGATTTTGAAGAAAACAAACAGGAAGACAGGTCAATTACTCATCACCTCTACGGAGGCGACAGTGAAAACAGGCTGAAACAGGAACTTGTTCTGGGAATTGGCGGAATAAGAGTCCTTACAGCACTCGGCATACAACCGGATGTTTATCACAGCAATGAGGGCCATTCAGCATTCATCAGCCTTGAAAGACTGAGAGTTCTGATTAATGATAACCACCTGACTTTTGCAGAAGCAATGGAAGTTGTGCGATCTTCCACACTTTTTACCACACATACCCCTGTTCCTGCAGGACATGATGCATTTGATGAGGATCTGCTCCGTAAATATATCTCCCATTACCATACACGGCTAAATATTTCATGGGATCAACTGATGGCTCTTGGCAGGTGCGAAGCCGATCATGACCGGAAATTTAATATGAGCTATCTTGCAACACGCATGTCCCAGGAAGTTAACGGGGTCTCAAAACTTCATGGTGAAGTCAGTCGCGACATATTTAAAAAATTGTGGCCGGGATATCTGAAAGAAGAACTTTTTATCGGACATGTTACAAACGGAGTCCATTATCTTACATGGCTTGCTCCGGAATGGCTGGAACTTTACACTGAAATAACGGGAAGCCAAACCTTTGACCAGACTGACAGAACACTCTGGGAAAAAATATATGAGGTGGACGACACAAGAATTTATGAAATTAAGAAGAAACTTAAGAGAGATCTTTTTATAAGCATCAGGAAAAAGCTACAGTCGGAAATGATTGACCTGCATGTTAGTCCGAGAACGCTGCTTAATATCAGCACACATCTGAATGAGAATGCCCTTACGATAGGTTTTGCCCGGAGGTTTGCCACATATAAAAGAGCCTATTTACTTTTCAAAGATCTGAACAGACTTGAAAAAATAGTCAATAACCCTCAAAGGCCGGTTCAGTTTATATATGCCGGAAAAGCTCATCCAAACGATGGGGGAGGTCAGGAACTTATCAGGCGTATCTATGAAATTTCACAGATGCCACAGTTTACCGGTAAAATTCTTTTCCTTGAAAACTACGATCTTGACCTTGCAAAACAGCTTGTGAGAGGTGTCGATGTATGGCTTAATACTCCCACCCGTCCTCTTGAAGCCTCAGGAACAAGCGGAGAAAAAGCTGTAATGAACGGAACGTTGCACTTCAGCGTGCTTGACGGATGGTGGGTGGAAGGCTACCGTGCTTTCGCTGGATGGGCCCTGCCCAAAAAAAGCACTTTCGAAAACCAGGAACTGCAGGATGATATAGACGCAGAAACAATCTACAATATGCTTGAATATGAAATCATTCCTGCATACTATTCATACAATGAACAGGGGGTGCCGGTTGAATGGATAAGCTATATCAAAAACTCAATGGCAAAAATAGCCCCTGAGTTTACAATGAAACGCCAGATAGATGATTATTACGAAAAATACTATGCCAAATTGTGGGAACGGAATAAACGTATTGTTGCCAATAATTTTGAGAAAGCAAGGGAGCTCGCCTCATGGAAAAATAAAATGATGGAAGAGTGGGATAAAATTGAAGTGCTGAATTACAAATTTGAAAAGCCACAGGAAAACATTTACCGTTCAGGACAAAATTATAAGGCGGAAATACTTCTGAATGTCAATAATATTCCTGTTGAAAATGTTGGTATTGAGTTTGTTATTACTCAGATGTCAAAAAAAGGAGAATATGAATTTGTGACCAGCAAAGATTTCTCACTTGTTAGCAAGAAAGGAGGCAAATGTCTTTACAGAGCCCAGATGGTACCTGAAAAAGGAGGTTCTTTCTTTTATGGAATCAGAATCTTCCCGAAACATAAAGACCTGCCACATAAACAGGATTTTTACCTTCTTCGCTGGATTGACTAAATATCAGTTACCCTCTTTACAGGCTCTTTCTTAAAGACAATAGCCGTACGTGAAGGAAGATACAGATATAACCTGAAAGGTTCACTGGCACTGAACCTTTCATCTTTTTTAATGGCTTTATATAAAATTGACCTGTCTATTCTGTTATATCCTCCGAATGCCGGATCATCAGAATCAAGAACAACCCTGAACTTGCCGGCAACAGGAATCCCGTAATCAGTATATGACAATACCGGGTGAAAATTAAAAACAAACAGATAATCGCCACGCAAAAATGCTATCACTTTATCATGGTCGTTTTCTACAATTCTTTGAATGAGAGGATACTCAAGCAACCTTCCGCCATCATTCAATTTCAGCATCTGCCTGTCAAATTCGGCAAGCAGATAATATTTCAGGTTTTTATTTTTTACCAGACTCCATTGCCTTCTTGCATATTTGTAACTCCAGTTGTTACCCTCCCTCGGAAAATCTATCCATTCAGGGTGTCCGAATTCATTCCCCATAAAATTAAGATAACCACCACCTGCTGTTGCAAAAGTGATAAGTCTGATCATCTTATGCAGGGCAATGCCTCGGTCGACATTAAGATTATGGTATTCCTTAGTCATACCATAATACATGTCAGCATCAATCATTCTGAAAATCAGTGTTTTATCACCAACAAGTGCCTGATCGTGTGATTCACAATAAGATATAACTTTCTCTTCAGGTCTGTGCTGAGTAAGTTCATGCATCAGATGTCCCATATCCCAGTACTCATCAAAAGTGTCTTTAACAAGTTTTATCCAGTAATCGGGAACACCCATCGAAAGACGGAAATCAAAGCCATAACCTTTTGCTCCGGTTGAGGATGCAATGCCCGGCATTCCGCTCATCTCCTCAGCGATGGTAATGGCATCAGGCCTGATGCTGTGAATCAGCTTGTTGGCAAGATACAGATATACAAGGGCATCTTCATCCTGATTGCCGTTAAAATAATCGTCATATGAAGTAAAATTTTTACCCAGGCCATGGTCAAAATAAATCATACTGGTAACCCCGTCGAATCTGAAACCATCAAACCTGTACTCCTCAAGCCAGTATCTGCAGTTTGAAAGCAGAAAATGAAGCACTCTGTCCTTTCCGTAATCAAAGCACAGGGAATCCCATGCTATGTGTTCCCTCCTCGGGCCGGTATGAAAATACTGCCCCGGCGTGCCGTCAAAAAGTCCCAGACCTTCGTTGATATTCTTTACACTGTGTGAATGTACCAGGTCCATTATTACACGCAGACCATAACCATGAGCAGTATCTATTAATTCCTTCAGATCATCGGGAGTCCCGAATCGTGACGAAACTGCAAAGAAATTTGCAACATGATACCCGAAAGAACCATAAAACGGATGCTCCTGTATTGCCATCAGCTGTATGGTGTTATAGCCTGCTCCGGCTATATATGGTATGATATTGGCTGTGAACTCCCTGTATGTGCTTATTTTTTCTTCTTCTGACGACATCCCTACGTGTGTTTCATAAATAAGCGGAGATGACCCTGCAGGTTTAAACTCAATGTTTTTCCATCTGTAAGGTTCAGCAGGTTTCCACACTTCAGCGCTGAAAATTTTGGTTTTTTCATCCTGAACCACACGGGTGGCATATGAAGGAATTCTTTCTCCCTTTCCGCCCTTCCAGTGAACCGACAATTTGTATAAATCCCTGTGATGTAATGCATCTTCTGGTAACACTACCTCCCAGTCGCCTTCAATATTCAACCTTTTAAGCCTGTATTCAACTCTCTCTTTCCAGCTATTAAAGGAGCCAATCAGATATATTTCCTCAGCAGCGGGAGCCCATTCCCTGAAAACCCAACCTCCTTTTATGCGATGAAGCCCATAGTAATAATGACCTCCGGCAAAATCGCACAAAGAACCTTCGCCGGCAAGTTCGGCCTCCCTTGTAATACACTTTTTATGCCTGTTTTCAATCTGAACCACATAAGGTTCAAGCCATTGGTCTGCAAGGTAAAAGCCTGATTTTTTCATTTTCAGTAACAGATAACAGGCTAATGTACAAAAAATGATCAAACATTGAGACTCGGTTAAGATATGATTTTATGCATGAACATTAACAGATAACCACACTTTATTAATTTTGCTGTGAAATAATTTTTGCGATGACTCTCCATTACGGGTATGATAATCTGAAATTCCGGAATCCGGTTGTAACAACCGGAGTATTTGACGGAGTTCACCGGGGACACAGGTTTGTACTTGATATGCTGAAGAAAAGGGCTGAAGAGCTCTCAGGTGAAGCGGTGGTGGTTACTTTTCATCCTCATCCCCGTCAGGTGCTGGCTGAAAATAACCAACCGGTATTACTTCTTACAGGGCTGGAAGAAAAAATATCACTTATCGGAAAATCAGGCGTTGAACATCTTATCCTGATTAATTTTGACAGGGATTTAAGTATGATGGATGCAGCCGGATTTATTGAAAAAATACTTGCCGGGAAGATCGGAACCAGGCACCTGCTTGTAGGCTTTAACCATCATTTCGGGAGAATGGCAGCCAGTGATTTTCAGACTATCAGAATGGTGGCAAATAACTATAATATTAGTTGTGAAATTCTCAAACCGGTGCAGGCCGGCTCATCGGCAATAAGTTCATCAGTCATAAGAAAAGCACTACTTGAAGGAAGACTGAAAGAAGCAAATGATTTACTCGGGTATGATTATTTCATGCACGGTGTAATTGTTGAAGGGAAGAAAATTGGCCGCCAGCTCGGCTATCCCACCGCAAATATCCGGCCTGTTTTCCCCGACAAACTTATACCGCGTGACGGAGTATATGCTGTGGAAATTATCCTTGGCGATAAAAAATATCCCGGTGTCATGAGCATCGGGTTTAATCCTACAGTGAACGAAAAACCCGAAAAGAGAACATTAGAGGTGAACATCCTTGGGTTCGAAGGTGATATTTACGGCGAAAAAATATGTGTAACATTCAGATACCGCCTTCGTGACGAAATCGTTTTCAGCAATATCTCTGAACTGACGCGGCAGATTGAAGCTGACCGTCAGAAAGCTTTAAAACTTTTAAGAGGTAAATAATCTATTTTATTAACTTTGCATTCTGGTTAACAGATAAAATATCATATAAAGTCAAAAACATTAATTTATGAGTGTGATTACAGAAGCGTTACCATATAAAGTGAGGGATATTTCTCTGGCTGATTTTGGGCGCAGAGAGATTGAAATTGCAGAAAAAGAGATGCCCGGCCTTCTTGCCGTACGTAGAAAGTATTCCGGATTAAAACCCCTGAAAGGAGCGAGAATCACAGGTTCACTTCATATGACCATTCAGACAGCTGTGCTTATTGAAACGCTTGTTGAACTGGGAGCAGAAGTGAGGTGGGCAAGCTGTAATATTTTCTCGACCCAGGATCATGCAGCAGCAGCTATCGCTGCAAGGGGTATACCTGTTTTTGCATGGAAAGGCGAAACACTTGAGGATTACTGGTGGTGTACCGCCCAGGCCCTATCGTTTCCCGGGGGCAAAGGACCTACACTCATCGTTGATGACGGAGGCGATGCCACTCTGATGGTACATCTCGGGTATAAAGCCGAAAATAACCCCTCAATCCTTGATAAAAAAGCTGAAAACAAGGAAGAGGCAGTTATACTTGCAACCCTGAAGAAAATTTATGAGGAAGACCCGGATAAATGGCACAGAATGGTGTCGGAACTAAAAGGCATCTCGGAAGAGACAACAACAGGAGTGCATAGGCTTTACCAGATGATGGAAAAAGGCGAACTGCTTGTCCCTGCAATCAATGTTAATGACTCAGTTACAAAATCAAAGTTTGATAACCTCTATGGCTGCAGGGAGTCACTTGCCGACGGACTTAAAAGGGCACTCGATGTGATGATTGCCGGCAAAGTAGTGGTAGTATGCGGATATGGTGATGTAGGCAAAGGCTGTGCAAAATCAATGAGAGCATACGGAGCCCGCGTAATAATTACCGAAATAGATCCTATCTGCGCATTACAGGCTGCTATGGAAGGGTTCGAAGTGAAAACAGTGGAAGATACCCTCGATGAGGGAAATATTTATGTTACTGCGACTGGCAATTGCGATGTTATTACCATTGAACACATGGCCAGAATGAAGGATCAGGCAATCGTCTGCAACATTGGCCATTTCGACGCAGAAATCCAGGTCGACAAACTTAACAGCTACAAGGGTATAAAAAAAGTAAACATCAAACCGCAGGTTGACAAATATATTTTCCCTGATGGTCACGAAATTTTCCTCCTTGCTGAAGGAAGACTCGTCAACCTCGGATGTGCCACAGGACATCCTTCTTTTGTAATGAGCAATTCGTTCACTAACCAGACCCTGGCACAAATTGACCTGTGGACAAAGAATTATAAGGTTGGCGTTTACCGTCTTCCCAAACATCTTGATGAAGAAGTTGCAAGGCTCCACCTTGAAAAACTCGGAGTTAAACTTACCGAGCTTACCGACAAACAGGCAAAATATATCGGGGTAAACAGAAAGGGACCTTTCAAACCCGACCACTACAGGTACTGATTAATAAACAATTCTTAATGGTTCCAGACGTGAACATAGGTTCCGTCAAAAGAAGTTTTATAATTCTTTAACGGATACTTTCCAATTCCTGAACCAGGATTTCCTCCGGCCGGTAGCGCATACCTGGTTCCGCAATTTGGACATACCGCGAATATCCCGTCAATATTGACTTTGACACTGATATTATTGACTGCATAATCGTGCGGACAGGTCCTGTCATAAGCATAAAACTGAGTCATGTCAGCCCTGTAGATTATAATTCCGTTATAATCGTAACCTGCCGCAGATATTCCCATGTTATTCGTCAGATGATTCACAGTGACACTGTTGCCCGGTGCATTCAGATCAAAAAACAAAGGATCGTTAAGACTTATGCTGAAATCAACATATACATCAGGAATAACATCATTTTTCTCTTTTGAACAGGATAAAAGGACACCAGTTATTAAAAAGAAAATTATTATTTTTGGTCTGAAGAACATAATAAACAATTAATTTACAAAGTTATCATTATAACGTATAATAATTTCAGTTATGAAAAAATTTACGGCATTTTTGTTCATGGTTTTTATCCTGTTGTTTTTAAATCTTTCTTTTGCTGAAGCACAGCAGAAACCAAAAACAAGAGGAAGGAACCCTGAAAAGGAATTATTCGGGAAAAGCCGAAGGGTAAAAGTAGTGGAATCGAGGGGTGTAAGAAAAAAGAAAAAAGAACAGGCAAAAAAAGAGGCTAAAATCAAAAAAGATTACAACAAATTTGTTGAGGCTTCAAGAAAAAGGGCCTATCAGATACAATCACCTGAGGTAAAGGAGCGTATGAAACAGAATAAGAAAGAAATAGCCGTAAGGGAGAAGGAGAACAGGAAGAAGAATAATGCTTCAACCCGCAGTGGTGCAAAGAAATACAAATAAGGTATTATCCGGATACTTATTTTGAATTTGATTTAAAAATCTGATTTTTATTTTATTAAAAAATAATTAATTTTTGGTTTTTAAAAAAATATTTTATATTTGTATTCATGAAGAGTTCCGGTAAAAGCCGGAATTCTTCTTCTTTTTTAAACTACGGAAGCAAAGATGAATGATACATTTTATGTAACTGAAGAGGGCTTACAGAAGCTAAGGGAAGAACTTGACAAGCTGCGGAATTTTGAAAGACCCCAGATTGCTAAGATGCTTGCAGAAGCAACTGAGAAAGGAGACCTTACGGAGAATGCCGAATATTCTGCCGCAAAGGAAGCTCAGAGCATGCTTGAAATGAAAATAGCACGCCTTGAGGATCTTATTGCACGTGCAAGAGTTATAGATGAATCTAAAATTGATACCTCTTCAGTAAGGATTCTGAACAGGGTAAAAATCCGGAATAAAATCAATAACAGTATAATGGAATACCAGATTGTCCCTGAAAGTGAAGCAAACCTTAAACTGGGTAAAATAGCTGTAAATTCCCCCATAGCCCAGGGACTTATAGGCAGAAAAGTGGGAGAAGTTGTTGAAATAAAGGTCCCTTCCGGAGTAATCCCTTTTGAAATAATATCTATTTCAATCTGATAAAATTTAGTAAAATGGCTTCTGTTTTTACAAGAATTATTAACGGAGAAATCCCCTGCTACAAGGTTGCTGAAGATGACCGGTACTTCGCATTTCTTGATATCAATCCTCTTAATGCCGGCCATACTCTGGTGGTCCCGAAAAAAGAGGTTGACTATATTTTTGACCTTGATGACGAAACCTACCTTGGCCTGATGCTTTTCTCAAAGAAAGTTGCAGCAGCCATTGAGAAGGAAATACCCTGCAACAGAATAGGAGTAGCCGTGGTGGGTCTCGAGGTACCGCATGTCCATGTCCACCTTGTACCCATGAATACAATGGATGATATTAATTTCAGAAAACCCAAGCTGAAGCTTTCTCCTGAAGAATTTAAATCTGTTGCGGAGAAAATTTCCCGGAGATTCCACGAATTATATAAATAATCATTCCCTTTCTGATGTAAATTATGCCGGGATTTTTTACCTTTGAAAGGTAAGTTGTCCCGCTGCATGAGTTATTTTAATGATTTATTTGATGATTTTCTTTCGCTTCTTTTCCCGCGGCTCTGTTATGGTTGCGGAGAAGAGCTTCTGAGGAATGAGAAACTGATCTGTACCAAGTGTTATGTTTCTATTCCCAGAACCGATTTTCACCTTCAGGATAATAATCCTGTTTCGCAGCTATTCTGGGGCCGCTGCAGGGTCGAAAAATCTGCTGCCTTTTCATATTACACAAAAGGAAGCCGCATAAGAAAAATTATTCATGCACTTAAATATAAAGGCATCAGGGAACTTGGAAATATCATGGGGAAAATTTATGCCGGAGAATTGAAGCAAAGCGGATTCCTGAATGATATTGATATAATTGTTCCAGTTCCTCTGCATCCGTTGAAGCAGAGAAAAAGAGGCTTTAACCAGAGTGAGCAAATCTGCGAAGGAATATCTTCTGTAACAGGCCTGCCGGTAAATACATCGGTTTTAAAGAGGATTGCATTTTCAGATACCCAGACTAACCGTTCAAGATACGACAGATGGCTTAATGTTGAAAGAATATTTGGTGTTTCGGATTACGAATCGCTTAAAGGTAAACATATTCTGTTAGTAGATGATGTGATAACTACCGGATCAACAATTGAATCGTGCGTAACGGAACTTCTGAAAATTGAAAACACGAAGGTAAGTGTAATAGCGCTTGCCTTTTCAGTCATTTAGCTGTTTTTACCCTCCCCGGGTTTTTATTTATAAAATCTTTCCAGCTTTTATATTCTTTTCCTGTGCTATGGCAGTTGTCTGAATTGCTCTGGTAATAGTGGCATAATGCTGCAGCAAGGCCATCAGTAGCATCAAGGATTATTTCGTCCTCCCTGAATTTAAGAATGTTCATAAGCATAAATGCCACCTGTTCCTTTGAAGCTGCACCACGGCCTGTAATTGACATTTTTATTTTCCTCGGGGCATATTCAAAAACCGGCACTGACCGTGAAAGGGCTGCTGCAATTGCAGCACCCTGAGCCCTGCCCAGCTTAAGCATTGATTGCACATTCTTGCCGTAAAAAGGCGACTCAATAGCAAATTCATCAGGATGATATTCATCTATCAAACCGGCTGTCCTTTCAAAAATATGCCTTATTTTCATGAAATGGTCACGAAACTTCGACAACTCTATAACTCCGAGAGTTAAGAGAACAGGACCTTTATCATCCGAAGCAATTATTCCGTAGCCGGTAATATTTGTCCCGGGATCAATCCCTAAAATAATCTTCCCCTTTCCTCCTTTTTTCAATCTTATTTACCTGTTAAAGAATGGCTGTCAATATAATAAGTATTGTTCATCATGCCGGGTTTTTCGCCGAAATATCTGACTCTTCCCGCGAAACCTTGCTCTCCTTTTACTTCGAACGATCCGTTTTCAACATAATAAATAGCGGCTTTGAGGCACAGTTCGTTCTTATCCCCGAAATCGTGCGTGATATCATCAGCAACACGCCTGTCGGGCGGCATGCCGCCGAAAAAATCCCCGTAATTATTTTTATTTACAATTTTAAATGTAACCGGTGCATAAACATATTTGGGCGACCTGTTAGGGTAAATAAATACATTCATCCCAGTTGGTTTGCCATTTGTAGTATCACCTACCAGCACTATATTATTCAGATAAGGCTTAAGGCCATTTATCACAGCCTCACTGGCTGAAGCCGTTTCATAAGTGCAAATTACTATAAGCCGGTTTAAGTTAATAGGGTAAAGGGTATTTTTAAAATAGATGGTATCCTCTAATTCATATTCTTTTTTAAACGTTGTATCTTTAAGAAGTTTGGCAGATATTATATCATTATACGTAAGTCGTAAAAATAAATTGGATTTAGATTGACCCGATATATAACTTGCCAGTTCCGTTGCGACATCGAGAATGCCTCCTGTATTGTACCTGAGGTCAAGAATCAAATCCTTGACTTCATTCTGCTTAAACTTCTGAAAAGAAGATTTCAGTTCTTCAGGCGAGGGTTCGATAAACTCATTGAAAACAAGATACCCGGTTTTCCCTGAAGAAAGATTATAAATTGTGTCGAGCAATACCGAGTTAAGGGTAAATTTTGCTTTTGTTGTAACAATAGTTGAATCTTTGCCCTCGGGTGTCTCAAAAAGAAATTTATTTGTAATACCTTCCAGTGCAGGGCCTATAAGTTGATTATATGTAGCGGCGTCACCGGAAAGGAAAACAGAATCGAGGTCAACATCGTTAAGTTTCTTTATTATCCAGCCACGCCTTACTCCGTAGACATAAAGGGGCGACCGTTTGTAAATCATTACTATCCTTACTTTTTTTGAATCATCAAGTCCCATCCTTATGCCATGTCCTACAAAAGTTCCCTGCTCTGAAGCCCGAAATTCATTGTAGTCTGCTACAAAACTCCACCTGTCGTATTTTTTATATCTGAGAGCATCCATAAGTTCATACGGGTCTTTGTAATCTGCCGGATTTACAACAGGAAGATAATTGTACCACAGATACCATTCATTCATTAACTGGTAAAGGGCTTCATTTGCTTCTGTTTCAGTTGAAGTGTTGGTAACAGGAGTTATATCCTCCTTCTTACAGGATAATGTTATTAGCAGAATTATAATTGCTGAAAGACAAATTTTATTCATATAATTAAACAAATTTCAGATCATTTTGTGCAAACTACAATTTATGTGCCACCGCTGGTTTTTTATTCTGTACAAATATACCTGATATTATAAAAATAAGGCCGAGAGGTGTTGTATAATAAACGGGTTCTTTAACAATAAAGTGTAAAAATATCATGGAAAGAAAAGGAGCAATATAAACCAGGTTGCTAATTTTATCGCTTGTTTTTGCCATGCTCAGGGCCTTTAGCCAGAAAAGAAAAGTAATTCCCATTTCAAATAAACCTGCATAAACTGACGCACCTGCACCCTTCAGGCTTAAACCGGAATGCCAGTTACCGGTTACAGTCATTGCGACCGAAAGGTATATTGAAGCAAACAGAAAGTTTGTAAAGAGCTTGACTGCTTCATCCCGTTTATCCCTGACGTTGAAAATAAAATAGAGGGCCCAGAAGAAGGAGCTTCCGGTGGCAAGCAATACACCAAGCGGATTTGAACTGCCGGGTTTAAAAGGGTGCCCCTCGGATGAAACAATATAAACGCCTGTGAAACTTATTAACAGTGCAAAAAAACTCTTTGCCGGGATTTTATGTTTAAGGAGTGGTACCGAAAGGAACACAAGGATGATGGGCCAAATCATGTTAAGAGGCTGTGCTACCTGTCCGGGAAGAAGACTATATGCCTTCAGAAGAATAATGTAGTAAATGAAAGGATTAATAAGTCCGAGCAGACAGGAAGCCGCAAGTTCATTCACACTTGGTTTTTTAAGAAGATACAGTTTTTTCTGCAGTAAAATGATGAGAAACAGAACAGTAGTTGAAGTAAAGGTTGCGATGGAGAGAAATGTAATTACATTAAGTTCTCCAAGTCCGATTTTAAAGATTGTAGGGATTGTTGACCAGAACAGGACAGCTATGCCGGCATAAAGATAGGATAAGTTTGCCCTGTTCATAATATATTTTTAAAAATCAGTTAATTATGTCAAATCCTGTATATTTGGCAAGAACTTCAGGAATTCTGATGCCTGATTTTGTCTGGTTGTTTTCAAGCAGTGCTGCAACAATTCTCGGCAATGCCAGTGCACTTCCGTTAAGTGTATGCACCAGGCGTGTCTGTTTTCCGCCTTTTTCCCTGAATCTGCATCTGAGCCTGTTAGCCTGGAATGATTCAAAATTTGAAACTGAACTTACCTCAAGCCATTTTTTCTGTGCGCCCGACCATACTTCAAAATCGTATGTAAGTGCTGAGGTGAAGCTCATATCACCGCCGCATAGCCTCATTATCCTGTAGGGAAGCTGTAGTTTTGCCACAAGTCCTTCGACGTGGTTTACCATTTCCTCAAGTGCTTCATACGAATGGTCGGGATGGGCTATCTGAACTATTTCGACCTTGTCGAACTGGTGAAGTCTGTTAAGTCCTCTCACATGGGCTCCCCACGAACCTGCCTCGCGGCGGAAGCAGGGAGTGTACGCCATATTTTTTACCGGCAGTTCCTCAGCGTTAAGTATAACATCCCTGAAGATGTTTGTCACAGGCACTTCAGCAGTAGGGATAAGATAAAAGTTGTCGGATTCAACATGATACATTTGTCCTTCCTTGTCAGGGAGCTGGCCTGTTCCGAAGCCTGAATCCTCATTCACAACAATAGGGGGCAATATTTCACGGTAACCGGCCTTTTCACCCTCATCGAGGAAGAAATTTATTAAAGCCCTCTCAAGTTTTGCACCTTTGCCCTTGTAAACAGGGAAACCTGCTCCAGTAAGTTTTACGCCAAGCTCAAAATCAATGATATCGTATTTTTTTATCAGTTCCCAGTGCGGAAGGGAGTCGCCTTCAATTTCCCTTATAACCCCACCTTCCTTTACTTTAAAATTGTTTTCAGCTCCATAACCCGGATTTACTGACTCGTGAGGCAGATTGGGAAGCTTTATAAGTTCATTCCTCAGTTCCTCCTCAATTGATGCAAGTATCTCAGAAAGTTTCCTTGTTTCCTCCTTAAGGGAAGATGTCTTTGATTTTGCAGCTTCTGCTTCGGCAGTTTTTCCGTTTTTTATCAGTATGCCTATCTCTTTTGAAATTCTGTTTATTTCTGCAAGGAGTGCATCTGAATTTTTCTGTGTTTCTCTTCGCCTGAAATCAAGTTCAAGAACTTTTTCCACCACAGGCTTTGCATCAAAGTTTTTAATTTTCAGCCTTTCAATTACAAGTTCTTTGTTTTCGCGGATGAGGTTAATTACAAGCATAACATTATTAATATAATAAAAAAGCAGGCTAAAAGAGCCTGCCGTAAAATTAAACAAAAGTTATTATAAAGCCATGAAACGATCCGGTATTAAACTGTCAGGCAATTACTGGCTGGCAGGTTTTACTGAAACGTACGATTTGTTTCCTTTCTTTTTGCTGAAGACCACCTCTCCATCAACGAGTGCGAAGAGGGTATGGTCTCTGCCCATTCCCACGTTAATTCCGGGATGATGCACGGTACCTCTCTGTCGTACAATAATATTTCCGGCTTTGGCAATCTGGCCTCCGAACAGTTTGATGCCAAGCCTTTTACTTTCTGAGTCCCTTCCGTTACGTGAACTGCCTGCTCCTTTCTTGTGTGCCATGGTTAGTGGAGTTATAAGTTGTTGTTATTCTATTCTTCTGATTTTGTTTTTTTTACAGCTTTTGGTTTGCTTTGGTCTGAAACCTCCGGAGAAGTTTTTTTTCTGGTCTTCTTTACTCCTTCGTCACTATTTTTTGAAGGGGTTTCTGAAGTTTTTGCTTCTGCTGCATTTACCGGAACTGCAATAACTTCTGCTTCTGATTGGATTTCAGCCGATACTGCTTCTTTCTTCTGAGAAGGTTTTCTCTGGGCCTTCTCCTTGATACTTACAATTTCAACCTGTGTAAAATACTGGCGATGTCCGTTCTTTACCCTGTAACCTTTTCTTCTTTTCTTTTTGAATACTATTACTTTATCGCCCTTAAGATGTTCGAGAACCTTTCCTTCAACCAGCGCATCTTTAATAACAGGTTCTCCTACAATTACTTTACCTTTGTCCTCAATCAGCAGTACCTGATCAAATTCAACATTACTGCCGTTTTCTGCCTTAAGCCGGTGAACAAAAATCTTTTTCCCTTCTTCAACTTTAAATTGCTGACCGGCAATTTCTACAATTGCGTACATATTTTTTTCTTTATATTACTCCGTGAGGCGTGCCGGACAACAGGCGGCATCTTCTCAGGCCCCAATCCGGAAAAAAATTTAATTCGGACTGCAAAGGTATAAAAAATTGATATAATTGCAAGGTTGATAAAAAAAATGTTTTTTCAGGGTCAGATACATCTATTATCTTTATATTTGTTGTGAACCGCTGAAAAGTAATTTCTTTTTGTTTGGCAGAGTTAGTGCATGAAAAAAAACATGAAGAGAATAAAACTTAAAGTTCTGGGAATTTCCTATAGTCAGACACAGTCGGGAGCATATGCTCTTATTCTGATGGAAGAGAAAGGGTCGAGAAGAATACCTATTATAATAGGCGGATTTGAAGCTCAGTCAATAGTTATCAAACTTGAAAACCTTGAACCTCCCAGGCCTCTTACACATGATCTATTTAAAAGCTTTGCCGATACATTCGGAATAGATATTACGGAAGTCTTTATATATAAACTGGAGGAAGGTATCTTCTTCGCAAAACTGGTCTGTTACAAGGACGAAGAGGAATATATTATTGACAGCCGTACCTCCGATGCAGTTGCCCTCGCACTAAGATTCAACTGTCCTATTTACACCACCGAAGAGATAATGGAAAAAGCAGGAATCACAATTCCTCAGTCCGGGACAGAATCTCAGGAAATTACTCCTGACAAGGCAGTTACTATACCTGAACCTTCCGATTTCGACGGATATACTGATGAAGAACTTTACAAAATGATTGATGAAGCTGTAAAGACTGAAGATTACGAACGTGCTGCTGCTATAAGGGATGAGATTGAAAAAAGAAAAAGAAGAAAAACATAAAATCATTAACAAGTTAATTTGCCGGATATGAAGAAAGTAATTTTTCTTTCAGTATTGCTGTTTTCAGTTGCAGGGTTATCTTATGCAAGGGATTTTAAAGTAAGTTCTCCTGACGGGAATATTTCGTTAACTGTAAATGTAGCAAAGCAGATCACATGGACGGTGACATACACCGGTAATGAAGTATTGTCATCTTCACGTACTGCGGTTATTCTTGGCGATGGCTCAATACCTGTTGAAAATCAGGCAATAAGACGCCCGGTTGCCGGGAAAATAAATGAAACGATAAAACCGGTTGTAGCGCATAAGAGGGCTATGATTAATGATAATTGCAATTATCTTTCAATAATTTTTCGTTCAGGTTTTATAATCACTTTCAGAGTTTATAACGACGGGATGGCTTACAGGTTCGAATCGGATATGAATGACTCGCTGATAATCAAAAATGAAATTGCAGAACTGACATTCCCCGCCGGCACATGTTCATGGTTTCCCTATGAATCAGGCTTTATGTCACACAATGAAAATACGTTTGTATATTCATCTCTTGATACCATAACTTCAAAACATCTTGCAAGCCTGCCGGTTCTGTTTAAGTCAGGAAATATAAATGTCCTGATTACCGAATCAGCAATAGAAGATTATCCGGGCATGTGGCTGAGAGGCCAGGGTAATAGCCGGCTGACGGCAGTATGGCCGGCTTTTCCTGCCGAGGAGAGACTTAATGGCGACCGCAATCTGCGTGTTACAAAAACCATGAATTATATTGCAAAAACAGCAGGCAGAAGAGCATATCCATGGAGAGTATTTATTATTACGCCTGATGATGGCCGGCTTATTGAAAGCGATATGGTATTCAAACTGGCTGCTCCATGCAGACTTAAGGAAACGGAATGGATTAAACCCGGAAAAGTGGCATGGGACTGGTGGAATGCCAACAACCTTTATGGAGTTGATTTCAAGGCAGGAATAAACAATCAGACATATAAATATTATATTGATTTTGCAGCAAAGAATGGTCTTGAATATGTAATTCTTGATGAAGGCTGGTACAGACTTGGCAATGTGCTTGATGTGGTTCCCGGAATTGACATTCAGGAGTTATGCAGGTATGCTGCTGAAAGAAATGTGGGCATAATACTGTGGGTTGTTTTCAAGACTCTTGATGACAGAATGGATGAAGCTCTGGCTAAGTTTGCAAAATGGGGCGTGAAAGGAATTAAGGTGGATTTCATGCAGCGTGATGACCAGAAAATGGTAAGGTTTTATTATAAGACTGTAGCCAAGGCAGCAGAATATCATCTGCTTGTTGATTTTCACGGGTCTTATAAGCCCGACGGACTTATACGCACTTATCCGAATGCTGTAACCCGCGAGGGGGTAAAAGGAATGGAACACAGCAAATGGAGCAAGGACGTAAATCCTGAACATGATGTTACAATACCATTTATCCGTATGGTGGCAGGACCTATGGATTACACACCCGGTGCCATGGTGAATATGGACAGGACAAATTTCCAGCCGATGTTCACCCGGCCCTCAAGTCAAGGCACCCGTGTTCACCAGATGGCAATGTATGTGGTTTTTGAAAGCCCTCTGCAAATGCTCTCCGACAGCCCTTCCAACTATGAAAGGGAACAGGAGTGCACCAATTTCATAGCAAAGGTTCCGGTGGTGTGGGATGACCTGAAAGTACTTCAGGCAAAAGTGGGCGATTATGTTCTACTTGCAAGAAAAAGTGGCAATGACTGGTATGTTGGGGCAATGACCGACTGGAGTGCCCGGGAATTGGAACTCGACCTCTCTTTCCTCGAACCCGGAGAATATATTATGGAGGTTTTTCAGGACGGTGTTAATGCCGAAAGATTTGCAGGTGATTACAAACATCTCAGATTTGAAGTAACCCCTTCACTGAAACAGAAAATCTTCCTTGCGCCTGGTGGCGGATGGGTTGCAAAAATCTCGGCAAAATGAAACAGTATCTCGATCTGCTTGATCATGTATTAAAGAACGGAGTCAGAAAAAGTGACCGTACCGGAACAGGTACCATAAGTGTTTTCGGTTACCAGATGAGATTCGACCTGAGCAGTGGTTTCCCACTGCTGACTACCAAGAAACTTCATTTCAAGTCAATTGTTCATGAACTTTTATGGTTTATCAGCGGTGATACCAATATAAGGTATCTCAAAGACAACGGCGTAAGAATATGGGATGAATGGGCTGATGAGAACGGTGATCTCGGGCCCGTTTACGGATACCAGTGGAGGTCGTGGACAGCATCTGGAGGGAGGAAAATAGACCAGCTTATGAATGTGGTTGAGAGTATAAAAAACAATCCCGACTCACGGCGTCATATTGTAAGTGCATGGAATGCAGGCGACCTCGACCGGATGGCTCTTCCTCCATGCCATGTGCTTTTCCAGTTTTATGTGGCAGAAGGCAGGCTCTCATGCCAGCTCTATCAGCGTAGCTGCGACATTTTCCTTGGCGTACCCTTTAATATTGCATCATATTCCCTGCTCACATTAATGATGGCTCAGGTTACCTGTCTGAAACCCGGAGAGTTCATTCATACCCTTGGTGATGCACATATTTATCTCAACCATATCGAACAGGTTAAACTCCAGCTCACCCGCAAACCTTACCCGCTGCCAGACATAAAAATCAATCCGGCAGTAACTGACATCCGTAATTTCAGATATGAGGATTTTGAACTTGTTAATTATATTGCACACCCCCATATAAAGGGGGAAATATCGGTATAAATATTTTTATGATATCAATAATTGCTGCTGTTTCTGACGACCTTGGCATAGGGAAGGATAACAAACTGTTATGGCATATTCCTGATGATCTTAAACGGTTTAAAAAGCTTACAACGGGGAAGTGTGTTATAATGGGCAAGAAAACATGGGAATCACTACCTGTAAGGCCTCTTCCCGGCAGGAAAAATATTGTTCTCACAGATAATGCTGAAGATTGTTTCAACTGTGATGTCACTGCATACTCTATCGAAGATGCCCTCAAAGCCTGCAAGGGATTTGATGAGGTATTTATAATGGGAGGAGGCTCTGTTTACCGCCAGTTCATGCCACTTGCCGGGAGGCTTTATATTACCCGTGTTCATGCAACGGCACCTGCCGATACTTTTTTCCCCGAAATAGACCCGGCTCTCTGGAAACGTGTCTCGGAGGAGTTCCACGAAGGGATTACGGGCGTCTATCCGCCCTATTCGTATATAATTTTTGAAAGAAGGTAACTTTTTTTTCCATTTCCCGTTTAAACCTTTCAGAAGAGTTATTATCTAAAAGATTGTAATCATAAAATTTTTAAACGGACAGACTATGAAAACAAAATTATTTTCTTTGATTGCAGTGCTGATGGTTCTGTTTTTCACATCATGCCAGAAGGATTCCTCACCCGTTGATCAGGATTCCGTTAATCTTGCAGATGATGATGCAGTTGCCAATGTTGTTTTCGATGATATTTTCAGCACTGTTGACAATGCAACACTTATGATGGAAGATGTACTTGGCAAGGGCGACTCAAAATCGGGTGAATATGTATTTACCGATTCATGCCCCAAGGTAACAGTTTCTTCTACCACACCAAATGTGTGGCCGAAAACAATTACCATTGATTATGGGTCGGCAGGCTGTACAGGCTACTACGGAAGCACACGTTCGGGTAAAATAATAATAACCATTACCGCCCGCAGGAATGTTGTCAATTCCACCCGCACCGTAACCTTTGACAATTATTACTTCAACGGCATCAAGGTTGAGGGGACTAAAGAAATTAAGAATCTGGGCCCCAATGATAACCAGCATATTGTTATGTCGGTTAAGGTTACCGGCGGCAAGATGACTCTGCCCGATGGCAAAACAATCGAACGTACAGTTGACCACCAGAGGGAATGGTTGGCAGGATGGCTGACCAGGAATATATGGGATGACGAATGCCTGATTACAGGCAATGCTTCGGGGAAGAATATAAATGGTGTTACCTATACCAATTCAATTATCACTCCACTACACTGGAAACGCGTTTGCGAATTCTTTGTAAGCGGTGTGATAAAATTTGAAAGAAAGGATGCCGAGCCTGTTGAACTGGATTATGGTAACGGTGAATGTGATGCTTATGCAACAGTGACTAAAGGTGATCAGAGCAAACAGATTACATTGCGTCATAAACACAGGCTTATGCCGTAAGAAAGGCAGTAAATAAAAAAAGGGCTGGTTAACAGCCCTTTTTTTTATGATGCTTTGAGCACTTTCATATCGATTTTTTCGAGCTTGTGTTGGGCATAATCGGTTGTTATTACAAGCTCTTTGTTGCTGGATAAAGGCATTTCGAACATTGCATCAAGCATAATAGCTTCGCAGATTGATCTAAGTCCCCTGGCACCAAGCCGGAATTCGATAGCTTTGTCAACAATATAATCCAGAACCTCATCAGTGAAGGTGAGGTCGATGTTGTCCATTTTAAAAAGTTTGATATACTGTTTGGTGATTGCATTTTTAGGTTCGGTAAGGATTGCCCTGAGAGCTTTGCGGTCGAGCGGATGGAGGTAAGTAAGTACCGGGAGCCTTCCGATAATTTCCGGTATTAGCCCGTATGCTCTCAGGTCTTGCGGGGCGATATACTGCAGAAGGTTATCCCTGTCAATTCTTTCTCTGTCTTTTGAAGCCCTGTATCCGACTATTGCAGTATTGAGGCGCTGTGCGATTTTTTTCTCTATACCCTCAAAAGCACCGCCGCATATAAACAATATGTTTGTGGTATCAACGGGTATCATTTTCTGTTCGGGGTGCTTTCTGCCGCCCTGTGGTGGAACGTTGACAATTGAACCTTCAAGCAGTTTTAGAAGTCCCTGCTGAACGCCCTCGCCTGAAACATCGCGTGTTATTGACGGATTATCGCCTTTTCTGGCAATCTTGTCAATCTCATCAATAAATACGATGCCTCTTTCAGCTGCCTTTACATCATAATCAGCATTTTGGAGAAGCCTTGTAAGAAGACTTTCAACATCTTCCCCGACATAACCGGCCTCAGTGAGAACGGTGGCATCAACAATGGTAAAGGGAACATGCAGCATCCGTGCAATGGTTCGTGCAAGCAAAGTCTTCCCGGTACCTGTCTCGCCAACAAGAAGGATATTGGACTTTTCTATTTCAATATCCTCCTTGTCGGGTTTCTGCATCAGTCGCTTGTAGTGGTTGTAAACCGCTACAGAAATAATCTTTTTGGCTCTTTCCTGACCTATGATGTACTGGTCGAGAAAAGCTTTTATTTCGGGAGGTCTGAGAAGGTTGACGAACTCGAAGCTATGGCTTGACCTTGAGCCGAGTTCTTCGGTCATAATGCTGTAAGCCTGTTCAATACAATGATCGCATATATGACCTTCAAGCCCTGCAATGAGAAGGTTGGCTTCTTTTTTTGTCCGCCCGCAGAAGGAACATCTGTCCATTTTTATCAGTGCGAGGTTGTTTTCTGAAGGATTTCGTCAATCATTCCATATTTTTTTGCTTCTTCAGCAGTCATCCAGTAATCCCTGTCGGCATCCTTTTCAACTTTTTCGTATGGGTTTCCGGTGTGAAGCGAAATGATTTCGTAAAGTTCCTTTTTGAGTTTGAGTATTTCCCTTACGGTTATTTCAATATCTGAGGCGTGTCCCTCGGCGCCTCCCATAGGCTGGTGAATCATAATACGGGAATGTTTCAGTGCCGACCGTTTGCCTTTGGTACCTGCTGTCAGGAGTATTGCTCCCATCGAAGCAGCCATACCTGTACATATAGTGGCAATATCTGCCGATATATACTGCATGGTGTCGTAAATTCCCAGCCCGGCATGAACCGAGCCGCCCGGAGTATTGAAATAGATCTGGATATCTTTCCCCGGGTCATTGGAATCAAGATAAAGCAACTGAGCCTGAATAATATTTGCTACATAGTCATCAATAGGCAGGCCAAGAAAGATTATCCTGTCCATCATCAGACGTGAAAAGACATCCATGGTGGCAACATTAAGCTGTCTCTCCTCAATAATTGTAGGAGAGATATAGCTGTTCGCAATAGAAGTGTACCTCTGGAGGGTCATACTGCTTAAGCCCATCCTGCTTCTTGCGTATTTACTGAAATCGTCAAAGTAGTTCATAGAAAACATGTTATAATTGCCTTACAAAGATACTAAAACTTATGTATCGCTGCAAAATACTGAATATTATTCAAAAAGCTTATTGAATTCGTCAACTGATATTGTTTTGTTTTCGATACTTACCATATCTTTGATTTTTTCAATTGCTTTATCTTCAAGTATTCTGTCAGCAATACGTCTTGCATCATCTTCATTTTTCAGCAGATCCCGTGCATAACTGGTTACCTGTTCGTCGGTTGCATAAAAGAGGCCATACTGATTGAACTGGTATCTGGTCAAATTTTCGGCTTCCCTGAGAAGTTCTTCCTCGGTTATTTTTATGTCATTCTCACTGGCAATTTTTTTTCTGATAAGTTGCCATTTAAGGTCTTTTATGAAGCTGTCGAATTCTTTTTCTATCTGTTCTTCAGTGGTTTTTTCATTTACTTTCAGAAGCCATTTTTTCAGAAATTTTTCAGGAAGCTCAAAATCTGTTTTATCTATTGCAAGCTGTTTGAGGTCTAATGAGAGTTTATAATTGCTTTCGTTTGCAAGATTTACAGCAATTTCCTCGTCAATTTTTGTACGGAATTCCTCTTCGGTTTTTATTACATCTTCTCCATATATTTTGTCAAAAAGTTCTTTACCTATTTCAGCAGGTTCAAACCTTGAAATTTCTGAGATTGTGAATTTATAATTACCTTCAGCTTTAGCGGCCTGTTCTTTTTTGATTTTCATCAATCCTGCAATTTCGCTTAAGTTTGGGAAGGCTTTTCTGATGTCGAAAATAACTGAATCACCTGATTTTTTCCCTGTGAATTCTTTTTTTATTTCATAATCTCCTATAACTGATAAAGCGATGGAAACATTTCCGGCGCTGAACTTACCTGATTCCGGGTTAGTCCCGTCATCCGCAGGTTCAAGATTTCCTACCAGCACATCGGATTCACCTGATGTTTCAACATTTTTATATTGTCCATGCCTTCGGGTATAGTTGTTTATATAATCATTTCTCAGTTTGTCGTCAATAGTGATTTCGTAGAAGGGGACTTTGTTTTTCTTGCTGAGTTCTATTTGGAATTCGGGTGTCAGGCCGACCTCGAAAGTGAAAGTGAAATCCTCGCGTGTCTCAAAATCAGATGTATCGTTTCCGTCATCGGCGGGAATGGGATCGCCAAGTATTTTAATATTCTGATCCTTCAGGTACCCTGTTATGTTTTCAGAAACCAGTTTATTGATTTCGTCTAATTTAGCGGAATTTCCGTACATTTTTCTAATCAGTCCCATAGGAACCATCCCTGGCCGGAATCCTTTGATATTTGCTTTTCTGCGGTATTCGCGCAGTGTTTTTTCAACATTTTCCTCATAATCTGATTTACTTACTTCTATTTTAAGCAGGGCATTCAGATCGTCGATGTTTTCAAGTGTAATGTTCATTAAGTATTCAGTTATTGAAACAGTTAATATTAAAGATTAAGATTATTTTTATTTAATTGTTTTGTGCGGATGAAGGGACTCGAACCCTTACGTCACTAAGGACACAAGATCCTAAGTCTTGCTCGGCTACCAGATTACGACACATCCGCAAAAATCCCCGCAAAGGTACTCAAAAAAATTTTTAATGCAAAGCAGGGGCAATCAGCGGCGGAGTTCGAAATTCTTGCCGAGATAAACTCTTCTCACATGTTCATCTTCAGCCAGTTGTTGTGAAGTGCCTGATTTAAGTATCCGGCCTTCAAAAAGAAGATAGGCTCTGTCGGTTATTGAAAGGGTTTCATGCACATTATGATCAGTAATCAGAATACCAATGTTTTTGTTTTTCAGATGCGATACTATACTCTGGATATCTTCCACTGCAATAGGGTCAATTCCTGCAAAAGGTTCGTCGAGGAGTATAAATTTTGGTTTAAGGGAGAGTGCTCTTGCGATTTCAGTTCGCCGGCGTTCACCACCTGAAATCTGGATACCTTTATTTTTTCTTATTTTCTGAAGCCCGAACTCATCCAGCATCAGCTCAAGACGTTCTTTCTTCTCCACCTCGCTGAAATCTGACAGTTCAAGAACAGCCTTAATATTGTCTTCAACTGAAAGATTGCGGAAAATTGAAGGCTCCTGTGACAGGTATCCAATACCCTTTCTTGCCCTCTTATATACCGGAAGTGGTGTAATATCCTCACTGTCAAGAAATACCTTCCCCTCGTTTGGCTTGATAAGGCCGACAATCATATAGAATGAGGTCGTTTTTCCGGCTCCGTTAGGTCCAAGCAGACCGACAATCTCTCCCTGCTCCACCTCAACCGATACATCGTCAACCACCTTGCGGTTTCGGTACTTCTTTACCAGGTTCTGTGTGTAAAGTTTCATTCCGGTAATTTATTATAATGATGCTTTTGTATGGCTGCTGTTATCTTCATCCTTCATAAATGCTTCATGTTCTTTTTGTTTTCTTTTATAAACTGCTTTTGAAATAAGTATGCTGACTTCGTAAAGACCCAAAAGAGGTATAGATACAAAAATTTGTGAAAAGATATCAGGAGGTGTTATAATTGCTGCAACAATTAAGATAACAACAATTGAGTGCCTTCTGTACTTAACCATAAATGAAGGGGTGATAATACCAATTTGTGTAAGAAACAGTACAATAAGCGGCAGTTCAAAAACCAGTCCGCTGGCAAGTACTGTTGAAGTAATAGTTCCTATGTAGGATGTTATATTTATCTGGTTAACAACCTGTTCACTTATACTGTAGGAGCCCAGAAAATTAATAGAAAAAGGTATAATCATGAAGTAGCCGAAAAAGATTCCCAGCAGAAAAAGAAAAGAAGCCCAGCCTACTGCACCCCTTGCATATTTTAGCTCGTGCGCGTAGAGAGCAGGCTTTATAAACTTCCAGAATTCCCAGAAAATAAACGGCATTGCAGCAATTATTCCGGCTACAATTGCTACTGCAAAGTGGGTTGTAATCTGTCCTGACATCTTGATGCTTATCAACTGAAAAGGCTTTGTGTTGATGCACAACAGGTCGGTATGCATCATGTGTCCGAATTTGCATAATATCCTGTTAGTGAAAAAATCGGGGTTTTTTGGTGCAAGTAAGATCTTGTTGAAAATAAAATTTTTCTGAGTGAAGGCAAAGACAGTAAGAATTACAACTGCTAGAACGGAACGGATAATATGCCACCGCAGTTCCTCAAGATGTTCCAGAAACGACATCTCTTTTTCTCCGTTTGTATTTCTTCTCTTTCTACCCAGCACAGTAAAATGGTTTAAAAAATCAGGGTGTAAAGATGATAAAACTTATTTTTCAAAACAATAGTTATATTTGTATCCTCATTTCCGGCTGGAAGCCCTTCAATACCCGGATTTCATTAAAAGAGCAGAGGATCAGTTGGCTATCTGATGAAAAAGAAATAATGGTCTTTCTGCACAAAATTGTTTTTATGGGCAGGTTTTTTTAATTAACTCTTAAAAAATAAATTTGGTTTTTATACTTTAATAAAAATAAATTGTTTAATTTTAATTAAGAATACTAAGACTTAGTTAAAGGAGAAATATGGGAACCGTTCCGGAAGATAAAGTGATACATGATTATCTGAAGAAATACTTTGGTTTTGATACATTTAAAGGTTTGCAGGAGCCGATAATAAAGAATGTTCTTGCGGGGAGGGATACGTTTGTACTTATGCCCACAGGTGGTGGCAAATCTTTATGTTACCAGCTTCCTGCAGTAATGCTGGAAGGTACAGCTATCGTCATTTCGCCTCTGATAGCTCTGATGAAGAATCAGGTGGATGCAATGAGGAATTTTGCCACTGAAGACGAAGTGGCACATTTTCTTAATTCTTCACTTACAAAAACAGAGATAACAAAGGTAAAAAAAGATGTTGTAAACGGACAGACAAAGTTGCTTTATGTTGCTCCTGAGTCTCTCACCAAGGAGGAAAATATTGAATTTCTTCAGAACATTACGGTATCATTTTACGCTGTTGATGAAGCACACTGTATATCTGAATGGGGGCACGACTTCAGGCCGGAATACCGTCGAATCAGGCCTATTATTGATGCAATAAGCAGGGCTCCTATTATAGCACTTACCGCAACTGCAACACCGAAGGTTCAACATGATATTCAGAAGAACCTTGGCATCCTGGAAGCAAATGTTTTTAAATCATCATTCAACAGACCAAATCTTTATTACGAAGTAAGATCAAAGGTTGATGCAACAAAGGAGATTATAAGATATATTAAGAACAATCAGGGTAAGTCGGGTATAATTTACTGCCTGAGCCGAAAGAAAGTTGAAGAGCTTGCCGAAACCCTTAAAGTAAATGGTATAAGAGCGTTACCGTATCATGCAGGGCTTGATACTGCTACCCGTACTGCAAATCAGGATAAGTTCCTGATGGAAGAAGCTGACGTTATTGTAGCAACCATTGCCTTCGGAATGGGTATTGATAAGCCTGATATAAGGTATGTGATTCACTATGATATGCCGAAAAGCCTTGAAGGTTATTATCAGGAGACGGGCAGGGCAGGAAGGGATGGAGGAGAGGGCAGGTGCATTGCCTACTACAGCTATAACGATATTGTGAAGCTTGAAAAATTTATGCAGGGTAAGCCTGTTGCCGAACAGGAAATAGGCAAACAACTGCTGCTTGAGGTGGTTTCATATGCTGAATCATCAATTTGCCGCAGAAAATCATTGCTTCATTATTTCGGGGAAGAGTACCCGAAAGAAAACTGCGAGGCATGCGATAACTGTCTGCATCCAAAAGTGCAATTCGAGGGAAGCGAATACGTTGTGAGCGTACTTGAAGCAGTTCTGGCGGTGAAGGAAAAATTCAAAGCCGATCATATTGCCAATATCCTTGCAGGAAAGGTAACTTCTGCAATCAAATCATACAAACACCATAAACTGGAAATTTTCGGCTCAGGCGAAGAAAAAGATGAAAAATTCTGGAATATGGTCATCCGACAGGCACTCATAGCAAAACTTCTGACCAAGGATATTGAAAACTACGGTTTGCTGAAGATCACCCAGAAGGGGAGGGAGTTTCTTGAGAAACCTGTCGAGTTTATGCTTGTTGAAGATCATGACTACAGCGATGCTGAAGAAGAAGAAGGCGGCGGATTCGGAGCAAAAACAGCAGCTGTGGACGAAGAACTGTTCAGCATACTTAAGGATTTAAGAAAAAAAATATCAAAGCAGAAAAATGTCCCTCCGTTTGTAATCTTCCAGGACCCTTCACTCGAAGAAATGGCTATACAATACCCTATTACACTCGAAGAACTTCAGAATATTTCGGGTGTGGGCGCCGGAAAAGCACAGAGATACGGAAAGGAATTTATTGAAGTGATCAAAAAATATGTGGAGGAAAAGGAGATTATCCGACCACTTGATATGGTGGTCAAATCAGTGGTTAACAAATCAGGACTGAAAGTGTATATTATCCAGAGCATTGACATGAAGAGGCCGCTTGAAGATATTGCTGAAGCCAAGGGACTTGAAATGGATGAACTCCTTTCTGAAATAGAAGCAATCGTAAACTCAGGAACTCGTATAAACCTCGATTATTATATCAACATGATGATTGATGAGGAAAGACAGCAGGAAATATATTCATATTTCAGGGAAGAGGCACAAAGCGACTCCCTTGAAGAGGCACTTGAAACACTTGGAAACGAGTTTGAGGAAGAAGAAATACGACTTATGCGCATAAAATTTCTCTCTGAAATGGGAAATTAATCTTTTTTCCAGCGGCGATACCTTGGAAAAATAGAAAAAAATATTACTCCTGATACATAGAAAGGAGAAATCAATTCTAAAAAAATCAGCCATCTTAAATTACGTATATGTTTCTCCTGCAAAATATTGCTGCCTGATTTAATTATTGCTGTGTCGGCAGATGATTTGATAGCAAGAGCTGCAAGAAAAACAGGAAGAAATTTTAAATCGGCTATGGATGCAACCATAACAAATCCCTGAATGATGGTTGTAATAAATATTAATACTGAAACGAACAAAGTGAAGGGATCTCTGTAAGCACCTGCTTTGGAAACCCACCGTGCCCTTTGTTTCAGAAGGGTTAAAACCGATGCTGAAGGTTGGGTTACGACAACTGCTTCATTTTGCCCGAGCCATGATATTTTATTTTTCCAGGCCGACTTTACCGAGTGGAGAAGAAAAACATCATCACCCGAAGGAATATCCGGGTGAAGATTCGATGAGTTTAACAGATATGTTTCTTTTGTGAATCCGAGATTGGCTCCGTTACAAATCACCGGGCTTCCGGCAACTGCTGTTCCGGCAGTGATGCCCTGCAGTCCAGCCCATTCTAACTGCTGGAATATGTTTAAAAAACCTCTGGCCATACTGAGCCTTACCGGTGCTAATATCAAACATGGGTGTTCTGTCTCATAAAATGAAGCAAAGTAACTAATCCATGATTTACTGCCATGACAATCAGCATCGGTGGTTATGATCAACTCCGACACTGATGCCATTACACCGGTAAATATTGCAGATTTTTTACCTGTACCCCTGTTTTTAATCACTTTAAGATTATTAGTCCCTTTGAATTCTGATGCTATATTGAAAGTGTTGTCCTCTGAATGGTCATCCACAATGATGATTTCATAAAGGTTTTTAGGGTAATCCTGGGATGTCAGCCACGACAGAAGGGAAGGTATGTTGTTCTCTTCGTTACGGCAGGCCACCACAACTGAAACAGTGGTTTGATTCAGTTTTTTTTCACCCGTGTCTGAGGAGATTCGGAAGTGGCTGCATGTTACCCGCAGGAAAAGGGCAAAGTACAAAACGAATGGTATAATCAATAACCAGATCATCAGTATTTACGAAGCCATTCATACATAGTGTAGTGTTCACTATTCATTCCCATGGCTTCGTAAGTTCTGCGGGCAGCCATGTTATTTGATTCGACATAGAGGCGCAGGCCTCCCGCGTTCTGCTTTTCAGCAGCATCCCTGATAAAACTGTACATCATTCTGAATATGCCTTTTCTCCTGTATTCAGGCAATACATAAACCGACTGGAACCACCATATATCAGTATTCCGCCAGTCGCTCCACTCATACGTAATAAGAAGTGATGCAACTACTTCCCCGTTAGTTTCTGCCACAAAATATTTCCCCTTTACAGGATTATCAAACACTGCCTTAACACCGGCTGTTACCTTTTCCCTGTCCAGTTTTAAATGTTCTGTTTCCCAAGCCATCCTTTCCTGGAATTCAATTATTGAGGGAGCATCAGAACGGTTTGCATGTCGGATTATTATCATAACTTTCTCCTTTCTCCTTTATTTATACTCATCCCAACTTTTTATAGCCAGGTCATCCTGTTTTAACCTGCAGAAAGCCATAATAAAGGCATTTGCAACCCTTGCATTGGTTAACAGAGGCACATTATAATCAACGGCGCTTCTTCTTATTGAATAATCGTTGCTTAGTTCTGTCTGACTCAGATCTTTCGGAATATTTATTACCATGTCAACCATGCCGGTACGGATCAGTTCTGTGGAGTTGGGCGACATGTTTTCGTCGGGCCAGTAAGCCAGTTCTGTTTCTACACCTGCGTTCAAAAGGAACTGTTGTGTGCCTCGTGTTGCATAAAGTTTATAACTCTTTTCTTTAAGGGTTTTTACTGCATCAAGCAGTTCAGCTTTTGATTTGGCAGGGCCGGTTGACAGCAGTATCCCTTTTTCAGGTATCCGGTAGCCGACCGAGAACATGGCTTTGAGGATGGCTTCATAAAATCCTTCACCGATGCAGCCAACTTCACCTGTTGATGCCATATCAACTCCAAGTACCGGATCGGCTTTTGCTAGTCTGGAGAAACTGAATTGAGGGGCTTTTACACCAACGTATTCAAGGTCAAACGCTGATTTGTGTGGTTTTTCAGCGGGGATACCGAGCATTACCTTTGTTGCAAGGTCAATAAGGTTGATTTTAAGGACTTTTGATACGAATGGCATGCTACGGCTTGCTCTCAGATTGCATTCGATCACCTTTATTTCATTGTTCTTGGCAAGAAACTGTATGTTGAAGGGGCCTGATATTCTGAGTTCCCTTGCTATTTCGCGTGAAATGCGTTTAATACGTCTCACAGTCTCAAAATAGAGTTTCTGAGGCGGAAAAACCATTGTGGCATCACCTGAATGGACGCCTGCATATTCAACATGTTCGCTTATTGCATAAAGGAGTATTTCCCCGTCTCTTGCTACGGCGTCAAATTCAATCTCCTTGGCATTCTCGATAAACTCTGTAACTACCACCGGATGTTGTTTTGAGACCTGTATGGCAAGGTCAAGGAAGTGGTTAAGTTCATTATTATTTGAAACGACATTCATTGCTGACCCTGAAAGGACGTATGAAGGACGTACAAGAACCGGGAATCCGATTCGCTCAATAAAATTGTTTATGTCCTCAATGCTTGAAAGTTCCTTCCATCGCGGCTGGTCAACCTTCAACTCGTCGAGCATTGAGCTGAATTTATGCCTGTCTTCAGCTCTGTCGATTGATATCGGTGAAGTACCGAGGATTCTGACATTTGCAAGATGAAGCCTCATGGCAAGGTTGTTGGGTATCTGTCCTCCCACAGATACTATCACGCCCATAGGTCGTTCGAGCTCTATAATATCCATAACCCTTTCAAACGAGAGTTCATCGAAATAGAGCCTGTCGCAGATATCGTAATCGGTGCTTACCGTTTCAGGGTTATAATTTATCATCACCGATCTGTATCCTTCGTTTCTTATTGTGCTGATGGAGTTTACTGAGCACCAGTCGAATTCAACGCTTGAGCCTATCCGGTAAGCGCCTGACCCCAGTACTATGACTGACCGGCCGTCATCTTCAAATGTTATATCGTGTTCATTGCCGCTGTAAGTAAGGTAAAGGTAGTTTGTCGCGGCCGGATACTCAGCAGCGAGAGTATCTATTTGTTTTACACATGGTTTTATTCCAAGTGCTTTCCGGTATGCTCTTACTCTGAGCATCTCTCTGTTGATATCCCTTGAAGAAGAGTTAAGTACGTGTCTGGCGATCTGAAAGTCGCTGAAGCCTGCAATTTTTGCTTCACGGAGTAGGTCGGCCGGTATTTCTTCAATGTTTCTGATGCTGCATAGTCTGTTTTTTATCCCGATGATATTTCTGAGTTTATAGAGAAACCACCTGTCTATTCTGGTGAGTTCATGGATTCTGTCAATTGAGATACCTTCATCAAGAGCCTGTGCTATTGAGAAAATTCTCATGTCGGTAGGTTCTGCAAGTTCCTTTTCAATATCGGTGAAGCTGAGATTATGATTGCCTGTAAACCCGTGCATACCCTGGCCTATCATTCTTAGCCCTTTCTGGATTGCCTCCTCAAAGGTGCGTCCTATAGCCATCACTTCGCCCACACTCTTCATACTGCTGCCTATGTGATGCGACACGCCTGTGAATTTGTTAAGATCCCAACGGGGAATTTTACAGACTATATAATCAAGTGCAGGTTCAAAACATGCGGTTGTTGATCGGGTAACTGAATTTTTTAATTCATGAAGTCCATATCCCAGAGCGAGTTTAGCGGCAACAAATGCCAGCGGGTAGCCTGTTGCTTTTGATGCAAGAGCACTGGAGCGTGAAAGACGTGCATTAACTTCAATTACTCTGTAATCTTCTGAATCGGGATCGAGTGCATACTGTATATTACATTCTCCTATTATTCCGATATGTCGTATAATTTTAATGGAAAGTTCCCTTAATGTATGATACTCTCTGTTTGTCAGGGTCTGGGAAGGAGCCACCACAATGCTTTCGCCGGTATGAATGCCGAGGGGGTCGAAGTTTTCCATATTGCACACAGTAATGCAATTGTCGAATTTGTCGCGGACAACTTCATATTCAACCTCTTTCCAACCCTTCAGGGATTCTTCAACCAGTATCTGGCCTGTATATGAGAAAGCTCTTGAGGTTAGGGTTTTTAAGTCTTCAGAGTTTGATGCAAAACCGCTTCCCTGCCCGCCAAGTGTGAATGCTGCCCTTATTATTACCGGATATCCCAGTTTATCAGCTGATTCAACAGCCTCTTCAACAGATTTAACTGCTATGCTCCTCGGGGTTTTAATACCTATTTCTTCAAGTTTTTTTACGAAAAGTTCCCTGTCCTCTGTTTCAATGATTGCAGAAACGGGTGTGCCGAGAACATTTACACCGTATTTTTTAAAAACGCCGTTTCTGTAAAGTTCCGTGCCACAGTTGAGTGCAGTCTGACCACCAAATGACAGCAATATTCCGTCAGGACGCTCTTTTTTGATGATTCTTTCTACGAAATATGGATTTACAGGAAGAAAATATACTTTATCGGAAATGTTTTCAGATGTCTGAATGGTAGCTATATTTGGGTTAATTAGGACTGTAAAAACGCCCTCTTCCCTGAGAGCCTTCAATGCCTGGGAACCTGAATAGTCAAATTCACCTGCTTCGCCAATCTTGAGAGCTCCTGAACCAAGAATAATTACCTTTTTAATATTATGAGTCATCAGCAGTTATTTTTCAGGCTGTAAAAATAAAATAATTTTTTTGTCCTAAAGTTGGGAAAAAGTAAAAAATGAATAAATTTGCAGTCATAATGAAAAAATATGCAAAAATTATCACGTCTAATAGCAATAGAGAAAATTATCCGTACCGAGAAAGTTTCATCGCAGGAAGAGATAATCAGAAAGCTTGAAAAAAGGGGGATAAAGTGTACTCAGGCCACCTTATCCAGAAACCTCCGTCAGCTTGGTGTAATAAAAGTTCCTGACGGGAAGGGCGGATACAGGTACTCTCTGGCAAGAAATCAGGTTGGTCAGGAACAGCCTGAAACGAGGTATGAGCTGGTTAATGTAATAAAAAGTATAATTGAAGCCAATTCAATGATTCTGATAAAGACAAATCCGGGATATGCCAGCAGTGTTGCAATAACTATTGACAACCATGGCAGGTATGAAATTGCAGGAACCATAGCCGGTGATGATACACTCCTTGTAATACCAAGGGACAACGTGTCCATATCGCATGTCCGCAATATACTCGAACTGATTTTTCCCGGAATACAGTCAGTGGCTGGAAGAAAATAAAACGAAAAAATTAGTTATAATAAATAATAATATTAATATTAGGAAAGGAAACTGAAAATGAAAGAAAAAGTTGTACTTGCTTATAGCGGTGGCCTTGATACTTCAGTAATACTGAAATGGCTCATGGAAAAGGGATATGAAGTTATTGCATTTGTTGCTGATGTCGGGCAGCAGGAAGATTTTGAGGAGTGCAGGAAAAAGGCATTGATGCTCGGAGCCTCGAAAGTGATAATAAAGGATGTGAAGAGGGAGTTCGTTACCGATTATGTGTTCAAGGCTCTGAAGGCAAACGCCATTTATGAAGACAGGTATCTTCTCGGAACAGCTCTGGCAAGGCCGTTGATAGCAAGCAGGCAGATTGAGGTTGCAATACAGGAAGGAGCCTCTACCGTTGCACATGGCGCAACAGGTAAAGGCAATGATCAGGTACGTTTTGAATTATGTTACTATGCTTTGAAGCCTGATATAAAAATAATCTCTCCATGGAAAGATCCGGAATTTCTTGGCATGTTTAAGGGGAGGACAGATTTGCTTAAATATGCTTCTGAAAAGAACATACCGGTTAAGGCAACACTTGCCAAACCCTACAGCGAAGATGAAAACCTGATGCACATAAGTCATGAAGCAGGCATTCTGGAAGACCCTATGTTTTCGGTTCAGAAAGGCATGCTGGTAAAAATGGTAATGCCGCAGGATGCGCCCGACAGGGAAACACGCATTGTAATTACCTTTAAAGATGGCATTCCTGTTAAGGTTCTCAACAAAGATGATGGAACCGTAAAGGAGGATCCATATGAACTGTTTGTTTATCTGAATAAACTGGGCGGTGAAAACGGAATAGGACTGCTTGATATGGTTGAAAACCGTTTTGTGGGCATAAAATCGAGGGGTGTGTATGAAACACCGGGTGCCACAATTCTTTTTACTGCCCACAGGGATATTGAAGGTATTGCTATGGACAGGGAAGTGATGCGTCTTAGAAATATGCTTACGCCCAAGTTCTCTGAACTTATTTATTATGGCTTCTGGTTCAGCCCCGAAATGGACTTCCTGATGGCTGCAATTGATAAAAGCCAGGAACTCATTGACGGATGTGTACACCTGTGTCTTTACAAAGGAAATGTGCTGATTGAAGGAAGAGAATCACCATCATCACTTTATAATAAGGATCTTTCAAGTATGGATATTGAAGGAGGCTTTGACCAGACCGACAGCAGAGGCTTCATAAAAATAAATGCCATCAGGCTTATGGCTCACAGGGCAATTATTGAATCGGGCAGAAAGAAAACATCAAACGGAAACAAAATATGAATTATACAAGGTTGTGGGAAAAAGGCATTGCCCCCGATCCGGCTATAATCGAGTTTACTGCCGGCAGGGAGAAAGAAACAGACATGATGATTGCAGGATGGGACATTGTGGGTTCAATGGCTCATGTGATAATGCTTCACGAAGTGAAACTGATAACTGAAGAGGAGAAACATGAACTTCTGAAGTCACTTCATGCACTGTTCCTGAAGTACCTGAAAGGGGAACTGAAAATAGAAGAAGGCGTAGAAGATATTCATTCACAGGTTGAAAAGGAACTGTCGGATATGATAGGGCCCACAGGCAGAAAGGTACATACCGGAAGATCAAGAAACGATCAGGTACTGCTTGACATACGACTATTTACCAGGTGGGAGATAGATAATCTTGCTGAACAGACAGGCAGGTTATTCGACAGACTCATAAACCTAAGCAACCAGTACCGGGAGGTGCTTCTTCCCGGTTATACCCATATGCAGCCTGCAATGGTGTCATCATTCGGATTGTGGTTTGGCGGTTATGCCGAAGCTCTTACAGATGACCTTTTGATGCTTTCGGCAGCAAGGGCTCTTAACAACAGAAACCCTCTCGGCACTGCTGCTGGTTATGGAACCACCCTGCCACTGAACCGTAAAATGACAACATCACTCCTTGAATTTGACGAAATGATACTGAACTCGACCTATGCAAGCATAAACAGAGGAAAGGCTGAACTTGCTGTTGCATCTGCACTCGCATCACTTGCAGGTACACTCTCAAAATTATGTATGGATATATGTCTGTATATGACTTCAGAATTTAAATTCATTGAATTCCCCGATGAACTCATTACAGGTTCCAGTATAATGCCCCAGAAAAAAAACCCTGACGTTTTTGAACTTGTCAGGGCACGATGCAACCTTATACAGGCACTTCCAGCACAGGTAAATATAGTAATCAATAATCTGCCATCGGGGTATAACCGTGATCTTCAGATTCTTAAACCGCTGATATTTAATGTTTTTGCAGATATAAAAGAGTGTGTAGAAATATTGATTTATATGCTGGGCTCAATAAAAATCCGGCGCAATATTCTGGATAATTCTCAGTATAACTCCATTTTCAGTACAGAGGAAGTCAACAGAATGGTGAAGAATGGAATTCCTTTCAGGGATGCCTATAAGGCTGTATCAGGAATATTGAAGGATGGCTCTTTTCTGAGAACACTGCCGTCGGATTATACACATGAAGGTAGTATCGGAAATCTGTGCAATGACGAAATAAAAGAGAGAGCCTTCAGAATAATGGGAGGATTCAAAAAGGTTTCTTTACCTGAACTTGAAGAGAAACTGATGAAATATGCCTGAGAAGGGGCGGGTGTTTAAGACCTGAATTTCTTTATATTATCAATAAAAATCCCAAACAGAAATTCGGTATCGGTAGGTCCGCCTGATGCTTCGGGATGGAACTGTGTCGAAAAATAGAGGCCTGATTTATGTTTTAATCCCTCATTGGTTTGGTCATTAAGGTTAATAAAGAAAGGTTCCCATCCATCACCGAGTGTCTCATTGTTAACAGCATAACCATGATTTTGTGAGGTTATATATGCTCTGTCAGTTCCGGCCATCAGCACAGGCTGGTTATGACTTCTGTGTCCGTATTTCAGTTTATATGTATCTGCCCCTGAAGCAAGAGCTATAAGCTGATTGCCCAGACAAATACCAAAAACCGGTATATCCTTTTTGAGGGATTTTCTGATGTTTTCTATCGTAGCAGTGCACATTTTCGGATCGCCGGGCCCGTTCGTGATAAAAAGCCCGTCGTATTCCTCATCATGGTAATTATAATCCCATGGAACCCTTATTACCGTTGTATCGTACTTCAGAAGTGAACGTATTATGTTATATTTTACCCCGCAGTCAACAAGCATTATTCTCCATCTGCCATTACCGTAAATTTTCTTCTCCTTTATACTTACCTCCTTTACCAGATTCACTTTATTAGGATCATAGAAATCGGTACAGGTATCTTCAGTTTCAATTTTCCCGAGCATAACACCTTTTTCCCTTAATTTTTTTGTCAGGGCTCTCGTGTCGATATCATAGATTCCGGGAATATTATTTCTTTTCAGCCATTCTCCGAGGCTTTCTTCTGCATTCCAGTGGCTGTATTCAAAAGAGTAATGCGATACAATCAATCCGGCAATATGGATTGATGAGGATTCGTAATATTTAAGAATATCGTCAGCTTCTTCCTTTGCAGGTACTCCGTAGTTACCTATCAGCGGGTAGGTGAGGCATAAAATTTGCCCACGGTATGAGGGGTCGGTAAGGCTTTCAGGATATCCTGTCATTGCAGTATTGAAAACAACTTCACCGGCTGATGCTGCCGGAGCCCCGAACGATTTGCCATGAAAAACAGTTCCGTCTTCCAGAATAAGCTGTGCATTTTTATCTTCTTTAATATTCATAACCTTATAAAAAAAGGCGTTTTTATTTATTTAATTAGTTAGATTGCAAAGGTAATCAAAAACTATACTTTAAGGAATTCCATGTTTTTAATTTAAGTATCGCAGAAGACAGGGTAAAGTTGCTTTATATAATTATGCTACCCTGTAACGTGTACCAGTTGTTTTAAAACTATTGGATGCTTCGCCTTATTTAAGAATGTATTATGATTTTCTTTGATTTTTGTCCTTCTACTAAAGAAAGAATATAATTAAAATCTTTCTTACAGGAATTTATAAATTAAATTTCTTATTTTTATGGCCGGTTTAAATATTATAAATGACTTTTAATTTAAAATAGTTCAGATATGAAAAAAGTTTTCGGAATTGTATTAACTATAATGATTTTTATTGGTCTTACTGCTTTATCTTCCTGTAAAAGTAAAACCGCTGCTGAAAAAAAATCCAGAGAGCGTGCTGAACAGGAACAGAAACAGATTGAAAAAGTAAAGGAGGAAATAGGGAAGAATGTTTATCCGCTTCCTACTTCAGCTGAAGTTATTAAAATGCTTACCGAACTTGAAGTTGGTTATATAATAGGTATTTCGAATCCTCCGTCAAATGCAAAAAAATATATTCAGAGTTCAGCTAGAGCAATAAACATAGGGGTGTATGGAGCTGACCTCAGTTATGCAACTCTTTACAACATGCAGCAGTACGTTAATGACTATATGGATGCTATAAGGGTTTTGGCTAATTCCCTCAATATGTCGAGAATTTATGATGTGGCATTGTACGACAGCATTAAAGCAAATTTTGACAACAGGGATAAACTTGTCAGCATACTTACTGATGCATTCAACAAAACATACGGCTATCTGAGTGAGAATGAACAGCAATCGCTCGCATTGCTTGTTGTAGGTGGAGCATGGGTTGAAGGAATGTATCTGACAACTCATGTATCTGAAGCAGCATATAATGTTCCGGGTATTTCAAAGGTTCTTATTGAACAGAAAAAATCATTTGAACTGTTTCTCGATATTACTAAACCCTATATGGAGGATCCGATGGTTTCTGACTTTGTTAAACTTCTGGAACCGATAAAAAAAGTTTATGAGGGGTTGACTACAAGTCTGACCGAACAAAATATAAAGGACATTACGAATGCTATGACAGTAATCAGGGAGAAGATTATTCAGTAGCTTCCGGTTGCCCTTTTTAATCCAGTACCTGTAACCTGACTTCCGGGGCATTATCCGGCACATAAAATGGCCGGAACAGGAAGCCGGGGAAGGGAAAGTATCAGATCTCAATCATAATCTCGATGAGAGAGTCCGTATTACTTGCATTGATTCATATCTTTGCAATAATCTCAACTGTAAACCCCGGGGGTATAACATCGCGGGGCAAAAAAATATTACGAGGCTATCTCAGAAGATATCTTAACAGGGAGCTTGAAGAAGAATATTTTTCGCTTTTTGAAAACAACCTTGAATTCTATTCAAACGAATTAAGAAATGCTGACAGGGGAGAGCTTGCCGATGAGGAGTCGCTCATAACTTTTCAGATCACAAATATCTGCCGCCAGATAAAGAAAAGTCTTTTTATTGAGGAAAGAATGATTGTTTTTCTCCAGTTACTGGAATTTACATTTGAAGACGGCCAGATAACACAACAGGAAAATACTATAATTGATATTGTTGCACGTACCTTCAATATAAACAAAAAGGAGTACAATAATGCATATGCCTTCATGATCGGGCGGCAGTATGACAAGGTTTCACCCGACTGTATGCTGGTAATTGAAAGTGATAACCCTAGCTACAGGCTGGAGTCAGAATATGCAAATTATTCTTTGTGGAAACATATTTTTATAAGAGGATTCAGGGGCAGCCTTTATGTTCTTCATATTGAAAGTACAGGTTCACTGATTCTTACCTATGACGGACCGTTGCCGCTCTATTTCAAAGGCAGGGATATAATTGCATGCAGGCCATATCTGCTTGAGAGAGGGGTAAATATCAAGGGGCCAGGCATAGAACCAATTTACTATTCAAAGGTATATAAGGCGTTTATTATAAATGATCTCAGAGAAAAAGTAATTTTTGAGGGCTATAATCTTGAATTTCGTTTCAAAAACTCCGACAACGGTATTAAACCGATGAACTTCAGGCTTGAGTCGGGTACCCTTGTCGGTATAATGGGCAGCAGCGGTGTGGGCAAAACCACCCTTCTGAATATTCTTCACGGCAAAATAAAACCTGAAAAGGGAAACATATTTCTTAACGGCCATGATCTTTATGACAATGCTGATAAACTCAAAGGCCTCATAGGGTACGTACCACAGGATGATCTCCTTCTTGAAGAGCTTACCGTTTACCAGAACCTCTATTTCAATGCAAGACTCTGTTTCGGAGGCTATTCTGAGGAACAGCTCAATAATCTTGTGACGAAGATGCTTGCAGACCTTGAGTTGCTTGACATTAAAGACCTTCAGGTTGGAGACCTGCTCGACAAAAAAGTAAGCGGAGGGCAGAGGAAGAGGCTCAATATAGGACTTGAACTTATGAGAGAACCGGCAGTGCTTTTCGTTGATGAGCCTACTTCTGGTCTTTCATCCCATGATTCAAGTAATGTAATGATGCTTCTCCGAAAACAGGCCCTTTCAGGAAAACTGGTAATAGTAAACATTCATCAGCCGTCGTCAGATATACTTAAACTGTTTGACAGACTCTGGATTCTCGACAAGGGTGGATATATGATTTATGACGGAGATCCGGTTGAGGCACTGGTATATTTTAAGACAGAAACTTCGCAGGCAAATGCCGCTGAGAGCGAATGCCCGTCATGCGGAAATATTGATACAGACGAAATTCTTCAGATTGTTGAAGTAAAAACAATTAATGACTCAGGTTTCCCGGGAAAGGAGAGACAGGTTTCACCAGAAGAGTGGTATGAGAAATATAAACGGAAAATGATGCCACCGTTTTCCGCAAACCCGCCCAAAACACCTCTTCCTGCCAGTAACTTCAAAGTACCGGGGAGGGCTTATCAGGTCAGAACTTTTGTAAAAAGAAACCTTTTGCGGAAAATGGCCGACAGGCAGTATATGGTTCTTAACCTGTTCGAAGCACCTCTGCTTGCATTCATACTGGGCTATTTTTCAAAATACGCCTTCGATGGTAATTATACATTTGCCGGCAATAAAAATTACCCTGTTTTTCTGTTTATGGCAGTTGTGGTTGCCCTCTTCCTTGGTCTGATGGTCAGCGCTGAGGAAATATTTAAAGACAGAAAAATACTTGTACGTGAGAAATTTCTGCATATAAGCCGTTTGAGTTATCTGATTTCTAAAGTAGGCTTCCTTTTTGTCCTTTCAGCTATTCAGTCATTACTGTTTGTTCTTGTTTCAAGCCTGGTGCTTGAAATACGCGGCATGTTCTGGCAACAATGGCTTATTCTTTTTGCAACAGCCTGCTATGGGAACCTGCTCGGACTCAACATTTCATCAGGCATGAGAACAGTGGTAAGTATATATATTCTTATTCCGCTTATTCTTGTCCCGCAGTTACTCCTCGGTGGAGCTATGATAAAATTTGACGATCTGCACAAATCTCTCACAAACAGAGAATATGTACCAGTACTGGGTGACTTTATGGCAACGCGCTGGTCGTATGAAGCTATAATGGTTGAGGGGTACAAGGGCAATAAATACAACAAACCCACATTCAGATTTAACCTTGAAATTGAGCAGAATAATTATTACAAAGACGAACTGATACGGAATCTTAAAAACGAAATTATTAGTTATATACTGCAGCAAAAAAACCGGGAACAGGAGAAAGAGTCAATTGAAAAGAAACTTGAAATCCTCAAATACCATATAAATCAACTGGCTGATTTATCAGGCATTTCTCCGGGAGAATGGGTTAAAGGGATTAATTATTCCAGTTTCAACCAGCGCACTGCTGATTTAGTAAATAAATTCTTCGGGGAAGTGCAGAAATATTTTATAAATGAAAACAGATATTATTTTAATCAGAAATATGAGGCAGAAAAAAAGATAGCCGGTAAACTTAGCGGTAATGATGCTGTGAAACTGGCAGCTAAGTACAATAATTCGAGGCTGGAGGATATTGTGCTGAACCAGACCGGTGTGCTGGAAGAGAAACATTATGTTATTTATAAAAACAGGTTTGTACAAAAATCCACTCCGATTTTCATGAAGCCGACATCAAAATTGGGAAGAGCCCACTTTTTTGCTCCCTTCAAGCAACTGGGATCACTTACCATTGATACATTATTTTTTAACGTGGCTGTTATATTTCTGATGACGGGATTGTTTTTCATTACCCTTTACTACAATATACTTTACCGTTTTGTTGAGTTTCTCGAGAAGCAAAAATTTCCGTTCTGGAGAAAATTCGGAAGACAACTTCTCGGATAAATTTTATTTTAATTCAGATTCCGGATACGGTGAAAAGAGTAAGTCCAAAAAAAAGTCTGGGTCAGCATTTTCTTAAAGATGAATCAACGGCACGTAAAATTGCAGAATCACTTTTATGTGAGAATTGTGATTCAGTGCTTGAGATAGGCCCCGGTATGGGTATCCTTACAAGATTCCTGCTGAAAAGGAACTTCCGGGATTTCAGGGTTGTTGAGATTGACAGGGAATCAGTTGAATATTTAAGAAAAAACCTGCCTGAACTGAAAAATATTATCACGGGTGATTTTCTGAAAACCGACCTTGATTCTCTCTTCCAGGGAAATGTTGCAATAACAGGAAACTTTCCGTATAATATTTCCGCACCTATTCTTTTCAGGGTTCTCGAGTTCAGAAATAAAATCAAAGAACTTACCGGTATGTTTCAGAGGGAAGTTGCACAGAGAATATGTGCACGGCCGGGCTCAAAGACTTACGGGATACTCAGTGTACTTATTCAGGCTTATTACAATGCGGAATATCTTTTTACGGTTTCTGAAAACGTTTTTTACCCCCCTCCAAAAGTAAAGTCGGGAGTAATCAGATTGATAAGAAACGGTGTTGATAAACTGAATTGCGATGAGGAACTTTTCTTCCGGGTAGTGAAGTCATCGTTCAATCAACGCAGGAAGATGTTAAGAAATTCAATCAGGGCATCATTTTTACTTTCATCTGAAGACAACAGGTTTTTTCATTTAAGGCCTGAACAACTGACTGTTGAGCAGTTCATTGAACTAACCCGGTGGATTTCGGAGAATGTTGTTTCAGAATGAATAGCCTATAGCTTCAACAGGGTTCATCCTTGATGCGGTATATGCAGGTGCGTAACCTGCCACGATGCCTATAGTACCTGAAACAAACACAGCAAGAAGAATGTTGCCGAGTGTAAGGTACATATTGAGTTCATAAAGGTAGTTAACTGCAAGAGTGCCGATGAACACGAGTAAAATTCCAAGTAATCCTCCGAGAGTTGACAGTATCACCGATTCTGTAAGGAACTGAAGCATAATAAAAGACCTTTTTGCTCCCAGCGCTTTCTGTATTCCTATAATATTGGTTCGTTCCTTGACAGAAACAAACATGATGTTAGCAATTCCGAATCCTCCCACAAGGATAGCAAATCCACCGATAAACCATCCACCTGCATTAATGCCTGCAAAAACCGGTTTGAAGCCCTGTGTAAGAAGGCTGGCCCTGTTTACGGAAAAATTAGAAATCTCTCCAGGCCTCAGTCTGCGCGATGCTCTCAGAATCATGGTCACTTCGTCAGTAAGTTCCTCAACAGGAACACCCTGTTTAGCTTTAACCATAAGTTGTGTATCGGCATTGCGCCGGTGAAAGTTGATAAAAGTTTTTCCATAGTTCAGCGGTACAATGGTTATCTCATCAAAGCCGCTGTCGCTTATTCCTCCTTTGCCTTCCTTTTTAATTACCCCTATCACAGTGGTTTTAAATCCGTCAATTGTTATTTCTTTTCCCACCGGATTGTTTTTTTCAAAAAGGCGGTCGGCTACTTCATATCCTAAAACTGCCACGTTTTTCCCGGTTGAAGCTTCAAATTCCGAAAAATACCTCCCCTTTTCAATTTCAAAACTCCTTATGTCCTTTAGCTTAGGTGTAGTTGCTATTACAATACCAGAATTCAGATAATTCCTGTTGAATTTTATCATAAACGGCTGGGAAACCAGAAAACATTCTGCCTGGCTCTTGACTGACTTTTTCTGTACAGCCTCATAATCTTCAACCGATATTGAGGGCCAGCGGATAATGTCCCACCATTTAAGGTTCGGGTCGAATGACCAGGGAAATTTCTGTACATATACAACATTTTCCCCGAGCGAAGAAATGCTTTCACGGATTGACTTCTCCATCCAGTCAAGAACAGTGAACACGGAAATTATTGAGAAAATGCCTATGGTTATACCAAAAAGTGACAGGAATGTTCTCAGTTTGTTGACATAAATAACACCGAAGGTAAATGCAATGCCCTCCCTGAGCAGCCTTACAAAGGTTCTGAAATTCTTTGTTATAGGTTCTTTTACCTTCATCCTTATTATTAAGAAGTCCCAAAGATAACAAATTAAGATTTCAGTTGTCATTGTTATTCATTATCAAATCAAATAATTGGATATTTATTGAGGTTATTAAAAATTTGTCTATTTTTATTCGCTCCGACCGGAGGTGTTTTATTTGATGTAAATTAAAGGTAATGAATGAAAAAAAGATAAAAAGTGCTCTTATTTCGGTGTATTATAAGGAAGGGCTTGAAGAAATTGCCGGCTTGCTTAAGGAATTAGGTGTCAGAATTTTTTCAACAGGCGGCACTTTCAGCTTCATACGTAACCTTGGAATACCTGTAGAAACAGTTGAAAGTGTGACCAGTTATCCCTCAATACTTGGAGGACGTGTCAAGACTCTTCATCCTCTCATTTTCGGAGGTATTCTGGCACGGAGGGAAAACAAGGAAGATGTCAATCAGATTAATGAGTATAAAATTCCTGAAATTGACCTTGTGATAGTTGACCTTTATCCATTTAAGGAAACTTTGGCAAATTCATCAGATGAGGAGGAGATAATTGAAAAAATAGATATAGGCGGGATATCGCTCATAAGGGCCGCAGCAAAGAATTTCAGGGATGTCCTGGTTATTTCCGACAGAAATCAGTATGGCAGGCTCGCCGAAATCCTGAAGAAAAAGAAAGGTATTACCAGCCTTGAGGAAAGGAAACTTTTTGCTGCAGAGGCTTTTAAAGTGACATCGGGATATGATACCGGAATTTTTAAATATTTCAACAGAGAAGCAGGGCTGGCAGCAATGAGGGAAAGCGAGGATACCTGTATGCTTCTTAGATACGGGGAAAATCCTCACCAGAAGGGTATTTTCTTCGGTGATTTTGATAGCATGTTTGAAAAACTGCATGGAAAGGAAATTTCTTATAATAATCTTCTTGATATTGATTCAGCCATAGGCCTGATAGATGAATTTGAGGAACCGGCATTTGCCATTATCAAACACAACAATGCCTGCGGGGTTGCCGTAAGAGACAATATTTATGATGCATGGAAAGATGCCCTTGCGTGCGATCCGGTTTCGGCTTACGGAGGCGTTCTTGTAACAAACTGCCAGATTGATGAAGCAACAGCAGCGGAGATTGATAAATTATTCTTTGAAATCATTATTGCACCAAGCTATGATGAAAAAGCACTCGAAATACTCAAACACAAAAAGAACAGAATCATTTTGGTGCGGAAAAATTTCCGGATGCCGGAGTATGCTTACAGAAGTGTTCTGAATGGTGTGTTGTGGCAGGAGAGAGATAATCATACTGAAGGAATTGGTGATATGAAACCTGTTACTGAAAGGGTTCCGCACAGCGGGGAATATGAGGATCTTGTTTTTGCCAACAAGATTGTTAAGCATACAAAATCAAATGCGATTGTGCTGGTTAGGAACAGGCAGATGTGTGCCAGCGGTACAGGCCAGACTTCGAGGGTGGATGCCCTAAGGCAGGCCATAGAAAAAGCCGGCAATTTTGGGTTCGATCTTAAAGGTGCCGTTATGGCTTCTGATGCCTTCTTTCCGTTCGCCGACAGCGTTGAAATAGCATATAATGCTGGCATAACGGCTGTTGTTCAGCCGGGAGGGTCAGTGAGAGACCAGGATTCAATAGATTTCTGCAATAAACATGGCATGGCAATGGTTTTCACAGGGATAAGACATTTTAAACATTGAAAAAGAATTTATGGGATTATTTTCATTTTTAACACAGGAGATTGCAATCGATCTTGGCACTGCCAATACGGTGATCATACACAACGACAAGGTAGTGGTTGATGAACCATCAATTGTGGCAATCGACAGGAGTACAGGCAAACTTATAGCAATAGGGGAACAGGCCCGGCAGATGCATGGCAAAACCCATGAAAACATACAGACTATAAGGCCATTAAGAGACGGAGTGATTGCTGACTTCAATGCAGCTGAACTTATGATCAGAGGAATGATCAAAATGATAAACAAGGGGTCAAAGCTTTTCACTCCTTCATTAAGGATGGTGGTAAGCATTCCTTCGGGCAGTACCGAGGTTGAAATCAGAGCCGTCCGTGATTCATCGGAACATGCCGGCGGCAGAGATGTATATATGATTTATGAACCTATGGCAGCTGCAATCGGCATCGGACTCGATGTGGAAGCGCCGGAAGGATCAATGGTGGTTGACATCGGGGGAGGAACCACCGAAATAGCAGTGATTGCCCTCGGGGGAATAGTATGCAGTAAATCCATCAGGATAGCCGGCGACAGTTTTACAACAGATATTCAGGCCTACATGCGCCATCAGCATAACATAAAAGTTGGTGAAAAGACTGCTGAGGATATTAAGATTGCTGTAGGTGCTGCACTGCCCGACATTGATAACCCTCCTCCCGATTATATAGTGAGAGGACCTAATATTATGACCAGCCTTCCGATTGAGATACCTGTTTCATACCAGGAGATTGCCTATTGTCTCGATAAATCACTTTCAAAAATCGAGGCTGCAGTCCTTAATGTTCTTGAGTTAACTCCCCCTGAACTTTATGCTGACATAGTAAATAAAGGTATATTCCTTGCCGGAGGCAGTTCACTTCTACGAGGCCTCGACAAAAGACTGACAGATAAGATAAACATCAATTTCAAAGTTGTTGAAGACCCCCTTCGCGCAGTTGCAAGGGGAACTGCAGTAGCACTCAAGAACTTGGATAAATTTCCGTTCCTCATGAGATAGAAAAGAGATGCTGTAAATGAGAAACCTGCTCCAAATTCTGGCAAAATATCACAGACTTATATTATTTATCCTGCTGGAAGGAGTGGCAATAAGTCTCATTGTCAATTCCAATAATTATCATAATACCCAAGTTCTGAAAAGCGTCAGAAAAGCAACCATTGCATGGGAAGGAATAGTCACAGACGTGAGAAACTATTTCCGTATCAGGAAAATAAATGAAGACCTTCAGGCAGAAAATACAACATTGAAAAATATCCTCCTGAAATACAAAAATTTGCCCGATTCAGTCTTATTTTTAATTACTGATACCGCGTCGGAATCAATATATGAGTTTTATCCTGCAACTGTAGTCAATAATTCAGTTAACAGGCAGAAGAACTACTTCACAATTAACAGGGGGAAAAAACATGGAGTAGATGTGAATATGGCGGTTGTTAGCCCTTGGGGTGTGGCTGGTATTATCGTAGCATCTTCTGATAATTTCTCAGTTGTGATGCCTGTTATAAACATCGACTTCAAGCTAAGCAGTAAGATAAAATCGAATGACTATTTCGGTTCTCTTACATGGGACGGGCGCAACTGCAATTACGCACTTCTTAACGACATACCACAGCATGTGACTCTGAATACCGGAGATACTGTTGTAACAACCGGCTATTCTTCCATCTTTCCGGGAAATATTATGGTTGGAATCATCAGTGAATTTGAAAAATCAGGAAGTGATTTTTACCGCATAAGAGTACGCCTTGCAACTGAATTCAGACGGCTGACCTATGTTAACATCATTAAAAACAGAAACAGGGCCGAACAGGTTATACTTGAAAGGGGGTTTCAATGATTAACAGAATAATCAGATATACAGGGATTTATGTTATTTTGATGCTTCTGCAGATATTTGTGCTTAACAACATTCAGTTCAGCGGTTATGTAAACCCGTACATTTATATCCTGTTTATTTTGTTGTTGCCTGTTGAGACAGCAGGATGGATAGTTTTAATTGTTTCTTTTTTTGCCGGACTTATTCTTGATCTTTTCACCAACACACCCGGAATGCATGCCGGCGCATCGGCAGGCGCAGGTTTTATAAGACCCTATATTCTCCGGGCCATTTCACCTCGCGACGGCTATAAGCCTGACTCTGAACCATCAATGATTATATATGGTTTCAGATGGTTCCTGGTTTATTCACTTGCAATTGTGACAGTTCACCATTTATTACTGTTTTATCTCGAGGTATTCAGCCTGGCCGGTTTTCTGAGAACATTTCTCAGGGTAATTCTCAGTACGGTTTTTTCAGTAACATTTATAATTCTCGCTGAATATTTCAGAGGGGTAGTTAGAAAATAAAATCTGATGAAGGATAGATATGTCAACAGGAAATTGCTGGTTTCTGCTTTGATAGTAGTAGCGGCACTGGTTCTTGTCGCAAGACTTTTTCAGATTCAGATTATTGAAACATCTTACCGTGTATCGGCTGAGAACAATGTCCTTAGATATGTGACCCAGTATCCGGCACGCGGACTGATTTATGACCGTAACGGAAAACTTCTGGTTTATAATCAGGCAGCATACGATCTGATGGTCATTCCTAGTCAGGTCTCCTCAATTGATACTTCTGACTTCTGCAATTCACTCGGCATAACAAAAGAATTTTATCTGGAGCGAATGAAGGCAGCCAGGAATTATTCAAAGAGGGTTCCTTCAGTGTTTCTCAAACAAATCTCTGCAGAAGTCTATGCAGGTTTTCAGGAAAAAATGTTTAAATACCCGGGTTTTTATGTACAGACAAGAACTCTCAGGAAATATTCCATGCCTATTGCAGCTCATGTTCTGGGATATGTGAGTGAGGTTGATGAGGATATTATCAGAAAGAATCCATATTACAAAGCGGGTGATTATATTGGTAAAACAGGTATTGAGGAAGCATATGAGCCTGAACTCAGAGGCAGGAAAGGTGTAAAGATTTTTATGGTGGATGTATATGGAAGAATTAAGGGGTCGTATGAGGAGGGGCGCTTTGATACGGTTGCTGTACAGGGAAAGGATATTATTTCAACAATTGATTCAGATCTCCAGGAATACTCTGAATTGTTGATGAAAAACAAGGCAGGAAGCATTGTGGCTATTCAGCCATCTACAGGAGAAATCCTTACTCTGGTTTCCTCCCCTTCCTACGATCCTTCCCTGCTTGTTGGAAGAGTCCGCTCCGAAAACTTTGCAAAACTGCAATCCGATACCACTCTACCTATTTTCAACAGGGCTACAATGGCTTCATATCCGCCGGGGTCAACTTTTAAACCGGTTATAGGTCTGATAGCCCTTCATGAGAATGTTATTTCCCCATATACAATGTTTGGATGTGATAACGGGTATCTTTTTATCGGATGCCATGCTCATGAGTCGCCGCTCGACCTTCCGGGAGCAATTAAAAATTCATGCAATTCATATTTCTGCCAGACTTTTCGGAGAATTTTAGAGAATCCGGCATATCTTTCTGTTAGGGATTCGTATGAAAAATGGCGGTCATATCTTCTGCAGTTTGGATTCGGACGCATAGTTGGTGGTGACCTGGTAAATGAAAAATCAGGATTTCTGCCGGCAGCTTCTTTTTATGATAACCGTTACGGCAGGAACCGCTGGAAAGCACTGACAGTTATTTCTCTGGCGATAGGCCAGGGAGAAGTAGGAGCATCACCCCTGCAGATGGCAAACATGACAGCTGCAATAGCAAACAGGGGGTATTATTACAGCCCTCATATTGTGAAAACAATAGGAGATTCTGCCAATGTATCAAGGGGTATTGCTGAAAAGCACATCATAGGGATTGACACAATGCACTATAATGCGGTAATAAAAGGAATGGAACTTGCTGTAAACGGTGGAGGAGGTGCCACGGCATCAATTGCGGCTATAAACGGAATTACTGTTTGCGGTAAAACAGGAACTGCCCAGAACCCGCATGGGAAAGACCATTCAATATTTATTGCCTTTGCCCCGAAGGAGAACCCGCAGATTGCAATTGCAGTTTATATTGAGAATGCAGGCTTCGGAGCGACTTATGCAGCCCCTGTTGCCAGCCTCATTATTGAAAAGTACCTGAGAGGAACTGTATCCAATAAAGCACTCGAAAATTATGTTTTCGGGCTTAACCTTAAACAGTAATGGAACGGCGGATAAATATCTGGTCAGCAGTTGATAAAATCTCACTGATTATTTTCCTTCTGCTCGTTATTTTCGGGTGGATCAACATTTATGCTGCAGTCTATAATGAGGAGCATAGAAAAATATTTGATTTTTCACAGCGCTACGGCAAACAGATGGTGTGGATAATAACTACTTTTATCCTTGCACTTGCAATACTTTATATTGATAACAGGATTTATTTTTTCTTTGGATATATAATCTACGCTTTTTTTATCTTATTGCTTGTTCTGGTTTTTTTTCTTGGAAAAGAAATTTATGGTACCAGGGCATGGTTTGAAATTGGTCCCTTCAGCATACAACCATCTGAGTTTGCAAAGGCAGGAACAGCTCTCGCCCTTGCAAAATACCTTAATGGAAAAGGACAGGAACTCACCAGGCTTAACACTCTCCTGCCTGCAACAGGAATAATTCTCTTACCGGCTATGCTTACTGCAATTCAGCCTGATATGGGAACAACCGTGGTTTATCTGAGTTTTTTCATCGTCCTTCTCAGGGAAGGATTAAGCCCCTACCTATTTATATCAGGCATTCTTATGGTTATTCTTTTCTTTGCAGCCCTTCTGCTGAATAAATTGCTTGTCACATTGATACTGGTGGCACTTGGCTTTCTTCTGGTACTTATGTTTACAAGAAAGAATTCAACTGTATTGAAGGGGTTCTTAATTATGCTTGTTGTTACAGGTATAGTTTATCTCTTGAACTATTATTTCTTTAAATCACTCGGCATTGTTACGGTAATAATTATCGGCATGGTAATCTCGGGTCTTTTTTATTCCTGGCATATTTACAGATATAAGGCAGGGGAAGTACTTGTGATATACTTATTTGTGCTCGGGAGTATTTTGTACTTCAATATGATTGATTATGCATATCATAATTTATTAAAGCCTCACCAGAAAGAAAGGATAGAAATTCTGCTGCGGCTCAGAAATGACCCGAAAGGCTCAGGTTATAATATTAACCAGTCGGTTATTTCTATAGGCTCGGGAGGACTTACAGGGAAAGGATATCTCAGGGGTACCCAGACAAAATTCAGGTTTGTCCCCGCACAGAGTACTGATTTTATTTTCTGTACAGTAGGCGAGGAGTGGGGGTTTGCAGGCTCATCGGTTGTAATAGGTCTTTTTGTGGCACTTCTGCTTCGCCTTGTATTTCTTGCTGAACGTCAGAAATCGGCTTTTGCACGCATTTATGGCTATGGCGTTGTTTCAATACTGCTGATACATTTTTTTATTAATATCGGCATGACTCTTGGAATCCTGCCTGTTATAGGTATTCCGCTTCCTTTTTTAAGTTACGGGGGAAGCTCATTATGGGGATTTACCATTCTGCTCTTTATTTTTCTTCGTCTCGATGCTGCAAGAAATGAATATCTTATCTGATCAGAAGGGTATGCTTATGTCGTGAGATATCTGTATGCCAAAATCTTTCTCTACATAATCAATCAATTGCGGGAAAAACTCCATAAAGTCATCATGAAGGGAATAATAATTCTTCTTAAGAGTTTTAATAGCCCACCTTGTCTCATTGGGAAGAGTTGATCTTTTGCTAAGTGTGCTTAAAACACGTCTTATCCCGCGAATAGTCTGATATGATTCAATCCAATTGTTGATTATAAAAAAAGGCATCATTTTCTGAATCTTCTCCGGGAGAATATCATAATGATCCACCATCGCCCTGTAAAAGTTGTATGTAATGCTTTCAAGAGGTTTCCTCGAGAAAAAATCCCACTCCTTTGTAAGAAAATGATCATAAAGTATATCAACTATCACACCAGAATATTTATGATATTTTCTTGAGAAAAGCAGTTTGCTTCTGTGAACCACGGGATGGCTGTCGGTAAATGCATCAATATGACGGTGAAGAATTATGCCTTTACGTACCTGCTCAGGATACTTGAGATAATCCCTGCCTTTTACATAATCGCCTATGTAATTGCCGATGATTATCTTCTCTGAATCACCCGATAGATATATGTGAGCCAGTACATTCATTACCCAATTCAATAGTACGAAGAATTTGTCACAAAGTTGTCTGTCAGAAAAAAAATTTTAGATTTTTAAGTATAAAAACGTATGATTAATTTAATGTATAGTTGTACAATGAGTTAGTGTTTCCATATTTGTTTATTATGTTAATGATGATATTGTCAGGGTTATTATTAAATTTGGCAGTTATTTTAATACAGAAATAATTCAAGCAAAATATGGCCAGAAAAAATGTTATCATAATTGGTGCTGCAGGAAGGGATTTTCACAATTTCAATGTTTATTTCAGAGATAATGAGGATTATAATGTTGTGGCATTTACTGCTGCACAGATACCTGACATAGAAGGCAGGAAATATCCTGAAGAGCTTGCAGGCAAATTATATCCTGATGGTATTCCTGTTTTTTCAGAAGATGAACTTCCGGAACTGATAAAAAAGCTTAAGGCGGATATTTGTGTATTTTCATACAGTGATATTACATATCAGAAGGTAATGTCGGTAAGTGCACTTGTTAATGCAGCCGGAGCAAGTTTTATACTTCTCGGTCCTTCTGAAACAATGATTAAAAGCAAAAAGCCGGTAATTGCTGTTGGTGCTGTAAGGACTGGTTGTGGTAAGAGCCAGACTTCAAGAAGGGTGATTGAGATTCTGATGTCAAAAGGGCTTAAGGTTGTTGCCGTTCGCCATCCGATGCCTTATGGAGATATTAAATCCCAGAAAGTACAACGCTTTGCCAGCATCAGCGATCTTGAAAAATATGGTTGTACCATTGAGGAGATGGAAGAGTATGAACCTCACATTGTGAGGGGAAATGTTATTTATGCCGGAGTTGATTATGAAGCCATTCTGAGGGAAGCTGAGAACGATCGGGGAGGGTGTGATATTATTGTCTGGGACGGTGGAAACAATGATTTCCCATTTTTCAGACCCGATATGATGATAACTGTTACCGACCCGCACAGGGCAGGACATGAACTCAGATATTATCCCGGTGAAGTTACATTAAGGCTTGCCGATGTGGTAATTATTAATAAAATTGACACGGCATCGCCCGATGCAGTTCAGATTGTAAGGGAAAATATAGCAAGGGTTAATCCCCGTGCCGTGGTAATTGATGCAGCATCACCTATCAAGACAGAGAATCCTTCTCTTATCAGGGGGAAAAGGGTTTTGGTAGTTGAGGACGGTCCTACACTGACGCACGGTGAGATGAAAATCGGGGCAGGAGTTGTAGCCGCACGACGTTACGGAGCAGGTCAGATTGTAGACCCCAGAGCGTTTATTGTAGGAAAACTGATTGAAACTTTCAGGATTTACCCCGAAATTGGAACAGTTCTTCCTGCAATGGGTTATGGTAAGCAGCAGTTGCACGACCTTGAAAAGACAATTAACAATACCGACTGCGACAGTGTAATAATTGCTACACCTATTGATCTTAACAGAATAATAAAAATTCAGAAACCCACTACAAGGGTTTATTACGATCTTCAGGAAATAGGATACCCCGACCTTGCAGGCGTACTTGACGAATTTCTTAAAGACAGGAAACTGTTAAAGAAGTAGTTTTATCTTTTTACGCGGGCATTCCCTTTCCAGATGCTCCATACCTGTTCTTCATCTGCCGGCTGGCAATAGTCAGTCATGAAAGTTGTTGCCATAGCGCCTGCTGCCCATCCAAACTGAATCCATTTTTCCGGTTCCCATCCTTTCAGAATGGCATAAAGCATGCCGCCTACAAAACCATCACCTCCTCCTATACGGTCAAGTACATGTATTTCCCTTGGCTCAACAACATGCCAGTTGTCTCCTTCAAGCATAATTGCACCCCAAAGGTGCCTGTTTACGTCAATAACTTCCCTTAGAGTGGTAGCAAAGACAAAAGCACCCGGATAAGTTTTTCGTACCCTTGCAATCATTTCCTTGAAACTCTCAATTTTTGATGCGAGCCCTTTTCCTCCCTCTTCCGGCCCCGGAATACCGAGACTCAACTGAAAATCCTCCTCATTGCCTACAAGTATATCGGAGAGTGAGGCTATTTCCCTGAAAGCTGCTGACAGTTCTTTTTCACGGTTTTTCCAGAATGAGGCCCTGTAGTTAAGATCAAATGAAACAAGGGTACCATGTTTTTTTGCCTTGCGTGCAAGTTCAAGACAGAAATTGCTGGTATCAGGTGAAAGAGCAGCTATAAGCCCCGACATGTGAAGAATCTGAACCCCTTCTTTCACAAAGAGCCTCTCAAGATCAAAATCCTTTACATTCAGAGTTCTGCCTACTTCCCCGGCACGGTCGTTGTACACCCTTGGCCCTCTTGGTCCATAACCGGTATCGGCAATATTAAACTGATGACGATACCCCCATGGACCTCCCTGTTCAACCTCAACGCCTTCCCATCTGATATGACGGCTTGCAAGATTATCCTTGATAAACCTTGCAACCGGACTATCCTTGACAAATGTTGTTAACACCTTTACCGGCAGTCCGAGATAGGAAGATACACTTGCAACGTTCGACTCGGCACTGGTGGCCTGCATAAAGTAAGTGTCACTGCAATGAACTGGCTGAAAATTAACGGGTGTAATCCTTACACCCATGCTGGTAGGAACAACCAGCGACCACATGAAGTTTTTCTTTAATTCAAGTCCCATATAATGAAATGATTACAGAATTGCTAAAGTTGTTTTAGTTTTTCCCTGAGGATTTTCCCGGTCTCTTCAAATCCAGGCTTATTAAGAAGGGCAAACATGTTTTTTTTGTAAGCTTCAACTCCGGGCTGGTCAAATGGGTTTACATCGAGTATATAACCGCTTATAGCACATGCAATTTCAAAGAAATAAATCAGTTGTCCGATGTAATATATATCGAGAGCCGGAATGTTTATGGTAATTATCGGCACTCCGCCTTCCTTATGTGCAAGTATGGTTCCTGATTCAGCGCTCCGGTTGACTTCACATATTTGTTTCCCTGCCAGATAGTTAAGTTGATCCTCGTCATCTTTTTCCAGAGGAATTTTTACTCTTGCAGGTGTTGATTTTATTGAAAGGAAAGTTTCAAAAAGTATTCGTTGTCCTTCCTGAATATACTGGCCGAGTGAGTGCAGATCGGTTGTAAAGTCAGCCGAGGAAGGATAGATACCTTTGCCTTCCTTGCCTTCACTTTCTCCGTAAAGCTGTTTCCACCATTCGGCAAAATAGTGAAGTTTCGGGTGGAAGTTAACCAGTATCTCAATTGATTTTCCTGCCTGCAGGAGGAGGTTTCGTACTGTGGCATAGAGAAGTGCAGGATTTTTCTGGGGGTCTTTGCTGTCGCGGGTTATTTCTGCTGCACTCTTTGCTCCGCTGACAAGTTCCCTGATATCAAAGCCTGCAACGGCAATCGGCAGAAGACCCACAGGGGTAAGTACCGAATAACGTCCTCCGATATCGTCGGGTATTTCAAATGTCTCATAGCCATTAAGTTCTGACTGAGATCGCAACGCACCTTTTGTTGCATCGGTTATGACAACAATTCTGTCGGCAGCTATAGATTTGCCGTATTTTCTCTCAATATGATTTTTAAGCAGTCGGAATGCAATGGCCGGTTCAGTGGTTGTGCCTGATTTTGAAATCACAATAATTGAATAATTGCGATGTTCGAGCACTTCAAGAAGGTCAGCCATATAATCCTCGCAGACGTTGTGTCCCGCATATATAATTTCATGCTGTCTTTCTTTCATGTGATACGGAAATGAATGAGACAGAGCTTCAATAACAGCTCTTGCCCCCAGATAAGAGCCTCCTATACCTGTAACGACGGTAGTATTTGATACCGAACGCAGGTGTTTTGCAATTTTTTCAATTCTGCCAATCTGTCCTGCAATATTCTCAGGTAGCTTGATCCATCCGAGAAAATCATTTTCCGGGCCTGTTCCGGAAAGAAGAGTTTCAAGATGTTTGACAGCCAGTTTGGAGTGTGCTGCTATTTCTTCCAGAGAAACAAATTCCGACACTCCGTTAATGTTAATACTGATATTTTCTTTCATTTTATCCGGATATTGATAATATTATTTTCCACATGACCCTGCTATGCAAAGATAAAAAAAGCTGCCGGAATTATTCCGGCAGCCGTTATTAAAACAAAAATATTTTTCCGGTGTTTATTTTTTGCGTATTTTGCCAGCGCTTGAAGATCTTGCATCAATAAATTCAGGGTTTCCGCTGTACAGAATATCTCCGGCACTGGATGCATGAGCTGTGAGCTTATGTGTAACGAAAATCTCCGCATCTCCGGCACTCGATACATTTACCGTGGCATCTTTAACCCTGAAATTGTATGCATTCAGGTCGCCGGCACTGCTGAGGTCTGCCTCGAGCGATTCAGCTTCTCCTGTCAGTTTTACATCTCCCGAACTGCTTATCCGCACCTCAACATTCCGGGCATAAAGATCAAGTTGTATGTTGCCGGCACTGCTTGATTCAAGCCGTATATCCCCGCATTTAACAGGTGTTTCACCGATAATGTCACCTGCACTGCTTGTTTTCAGCGACCTTACATCCTTCATTGTTACATATACTCTTGTCCTCTCTGCATCACGGATATTTACATTGTCGTAGTATATCCGCAGGACTCCTTCTTTCACGTCAGTAACAATATATTCATGAAGGTTCTCATCAGCTTCGACAATAATGGCTTCCTTGTCACCCTGGCTGAGATACACATCTATTCCGGTACTTACCCTTACACCATCAAAATAGGAGGCAGGGCGTTCTTTTCTTACCACATTGCCGTTTCCCCGTACTGTTCTGTAAAACTGTGCATCAACACAGGAAGACATCAGGAGAAACATAATGATAAAGGTCAGAATTTTGCTTGTTTTCATTTTTTATCAGGTTTATAAAATTTATGTAAAAGACGTCATTTTTTCGTAAGCGTTGCATCAGTTTAATAGTTTCGGATTGATGGAGGTTTTTATTACGCCATCTCAACCCCCTCTCCCTGACCCCGATGGTTATAGGGGCTCGGTGACAGCTCCCCCTTGGAAAGTGGGAGAGCAGTGAAGAACAACCCAAACACAATCATTACGCGTAGGGCATACAGTATTGTGAATCAATTAAAAATAGTAATTACCCCTGTAGTGAGCGAAGCCGAACTAAGGGGATAGATATGCCCGGACGTTAAAGACTTATTTTTATAATTAAAAGATATTTAATTGAACAAAAAATAGCGGTAAATTTTTTTAAAAAAATTACAACTAAATTTGTTTTAAACAATGGCATCGGAAAAAGTAGTTTTTCAAGGTGCCCAAAAGATATATAGCAATTAAAAGTGTTTCACCATGAAAGCAAAAGGAAGTTTTATAGTAAAGTTGTTGTGGGTTGTTTTTTCCACGACTTTTATTGGAACAATGTTTTACAATTCGGCATCGGCCCAGGATCCCTGTTCTGAAATGGGCGCTTCCTGCCGGGTGCTTACTGCGTCCGAGGTCAATGCGTTCAAAGAATTAGTACTGTCAGTAAAAAAACTGTTGCCTGTGCCCGACCCGTCACGGTATGAGCCCGGCATTACCGATGAAGCTTATACTATGCCATTTGTTGCCGCGACGAAGATACCCGGCGGAGCGTTTGTGGGAGAATCATTCAAGGAAGGCTGTTTCCCGATGTATTTTGAGTACAACACCCTCAGTTTCGGATACAAAGCAAGGACCACGCAGAAAAAACCAGCCGGCAAGGCAGATAACCTGCTGGCCGCCGGCCAGGCGATAGTGGGCGCTTTGGTAAGCGATATTGAGTTAGGCGTTTCGCTCTTACCTCACCCGTACCTGATACAAGAAGGGGACGAATCAGAACCTGACGCTTACAACATTGAGAAGAGCGCAGAATTCCTTTCGTGGCAGACTGGCGATGATCAGGTCCACCTCCACATGATCTTCGGGCCTCGTACAGACAAAGAGGAGGAAACCCTGAGCCTGAATAGGCCGAACCCAAAATTCGCACCATTAAAATCGCTCGAGCTGTCTATCATAGGTCCTAAGGATGATGTGGCTGCTCTCAAGAAAAAAATTGACCGTTCGGCCTTCGCAGCACTTCTCGGCCCGGTGCTTAAGTGAGTAGCCGATAAAAACCCATTATCGGTCACGGTACATTAAGTATTGGCATCAAACCATTTTAAGGCATTACGCCATGTTGCAAACATTTTGCCCGTAGGGCATACGGTATTGTAAATTGAATTAACATTTCAATCACAATCATTGCCCGTAGAGCATACGGTATTGTAACCGGAGGAGAATATTTCAGTACCACTTGAAAATCTTCAGTCCGGCTGTAAAAAATATAATACCTGTTACGCAAAGCATCAATGCAGGTATAGTTATTTCGCCGAACCCCGCACCTTCATTGAAAATACTTCTTACGCCATCGGTGAGCATGGTGAGGGGCAGCTTCTCAATCACCGGTATGCTCCAGTCAGGGAAGTTATGATAACTGAAGAAGATGCCCGAGAGTACCATCATCGGCATCACAACGAAATTAATCAGGCCGTTGCCTACCTCGGTATTTGAAGTGTGCGATGATACAAAAACCGCTATGCCTGCAAAAGCAATATTCCCTGAGATAAAAATTGTTATCAGGGCTGGTATGCTTCCCTGAATCTGTACATTGAAAACCAGAAATGCGAAAATAAACAGAACTGCCGATTCGATAAAATTCATGATTATCCTCACCGTAATAACGGCTATAAGGAAATAGGATTTTCTCATCGGCGTGGCTACCAACCTGCGAAGAAGCTTTTTCGACCTTTTCTCAATTATACTGTAACTTATGCCCCACATACACGACATCATCACGCCCATGGTGATAAGTCCGGGCAAAAGAAAATCAATATAACGTGTACCTGAAAGCGTCAGAGGTTTGACAGTAGCAAAGTTATCAGTTTTCATTGCAACAGGTTTTCCGCCACCAGCAACTGCTGAAAGTTTAAGGTAGGAAAGGTGAGCATCTGAATTTAGTGGGTCGAAATGGTACTCCGTAATACCCGCATTGTCGTTTACAATTATATTTACCGTACCCCTTTTCAGCAGTACAAAAGCTCTGTCCCAGTCCATTTCATAAAACAGAAAAATGTAGTTTCCCAGTTTATCGTCAGGTATCTCGAGTTTCCATAAATAATTATCCTTACCCGACGGGTGATTTGGAACACCGTTTTTTTCAAGGAAATTGTGAAACGGTAGTTTTTCTGAAAGGGTATCATTAAGGTTATCCGGGGCTATCAAAGCTATTTTCCGCGTTGTATCGGTCTTTTTTGTAAAAGCAAGTCCAAGTCCGAAAGCCATAAGAATCGGGAAGACTATCCCCCAGAAGAGAACGCCCGGTTCGCGTAGCAATTCTTTTGCTGTTGTTAGAATCAGTTGCCGGAGCTGATATGGTCTTATTCTTCTAATCATTGATTCTTCTCCCGGTTAATGAAATGAAGAGGTCATCCAGCGTCTTTCTCCGGCATTCCATGTGCCGGATTGAGAGTCCTTCGGAACGTATGTATGCCAGAAAAAGTGGCATCTGTTCGTCGAAATTTTTAATTGTAACCCATGCTTTCCGGCCCGATGGGTCACGGGTGATTTCAAACGGAAGACCAGGTTTGATTATGCCGGGCGGGATAAATTCATTTTCAACTGTAAACTCAATTACTTTTTCTCCTCCTCCACTTTCAAGCAGCTGGTTTACAGTTCCTTCCCTCAGTATTCTGCCTTGATCCATTATGATAATATAATCGCACAGCGATTCCGCCTCCTCCATATAATGAGTAGTGAGGATCATTGAGGTTTCACTGTTGCTTCGCAGTAACTTGAGAATATTCCAGATTTCATGACGTGCATTAGGGTCAAGGCCTGTTGTGGGTTCATCGAGAAGGAGAATAAATGGCCTGTTAATCAGTGATAACCCCAGTGCAAGCCTTTGCCGCTGTCCACTCGATAGGTTTACGACATAAGATTTCCTTTTTTCATTGAGCCCGACAATATCTATTATTTCGTCTACTCTCTTTTTGCCGAGGTCAAAGAAAGAAGCAAAAAGCATAAGTATTTCATTAACGGTCAGTTTGTCAATAAGATATGTTTCCTGAAGTGAAATACCAATGCTTCTTCGCAGTTCATCTTCATTGCCTTTCCATGGTTTGCCAAGTATTGTGATTTCGCCGCTGTCGGGCCTAAGGATATTTTCTATCATTTCAACAAGGGTAGTCTTGCCGGCACCATTAGGCCCAAGAAGAGCAACAAATTTCCCTCTCGGTACCGATATGCTTACATCCCGTACAGCCTGTACCGTTTTAAATGATTTCCAGACGTTTCTGACCTCAATAACATTTTCAGGAGTCACCTGAGCCATTTTTCAACTGTTTCAGGACTTAACCCGGCAAGACCAAGTTTGTTTTTCTTGTTGTATATATTGAGTTCGTTGGCCAGTTTCCCGGGTTTTTCAGTCTCTTTCAGCATAGATACTGTAAGATAGCCAAGTTTTTTGATAGGGTCTATCCATTCTTCGGGTATGCCCAGTTTAAGAAAATCTTCTTTCGGGCTTTCGGGCTTAGGTTTCTGAACAAGTGGTTTCATCTGGGGAAAGAAAAGGACATCCTGTATTGAAGGCTGGTTGGTCATGAGCATTGTAAGTCTGTCAATACCTATTCCCATTCCTGAAGTAGGGGGCATTCCATATTCAAGGGCTCTTACAAAATCATGGTCAATGAACATTGCTTCATTATCTCCTTTTTCTGAAAGCCGTAATTGTTCCCTGAACCTTTCCATCTGGTCAATGGGATCATTAAGCTCGGAATAGGCATTGGCAATCTCCTTGCAGTTGATGAAGAGTTCAAATCTTTCCGTCAGACCGGGTTTACTGCGGTGCATCTTGGTAAGAGGAGAGGTCTCTACCGGGTAATCTATTATAAAAGTTGGCTGAACCAGAAGGTGTTCACATTTTTCACTGAAAATAGCATCAATGAGTTTCCCTTTACCCATGCTCGGATCATGTTCAATTCCAAGTTTGTCACATACTTTTCTCAGTGATGCTTCATCCATTCCGTATATGTCAATGCCTATCGTTTCTTTTATAAGATCGAGCATCGGAATTCTTTTGTAGGGGGGCTTCAGATTAATGATTTTGTCACCGTAAGTTATTTCGGTTGTGCCATGGAGGTCAAGTGCCACCTTTTCAATAATTTCCTCGGTGAACGACATCATCCAGTTATAATCCTTGTAAGCGATGTATATTTCCATCACGGTAAATTCAGGATTATGAGTTCTGTCCATTCCCTCGTTGCGGAAATCTTTGGCAAATTCATAAACGCCTTCATACCCTCCCACAATAAGGCGCTTCAGGTACAATTCGTTTGCAATCCTCAGGTAAAGAGGGATGTCGAGTGCATTATGATGTGTGATGAAGGGCCTTGCGTTAGCTCCTCCCGGAATTGGCTGGAGGATAGGGGTTTCAACTTCAAGATAACCTCTTGAATTGAACAGTTCCCTCATTGACTGAATGAGCTGTGTCCTTTTTCTGAATACCTCTTTGACATGGGGGTTGACAATAAGGTCAACGTACCTCTGCCTGTAGCGGAATTCCGGGTCGGTGACAGCATCATAAAATACCCCGTCTTTTTCCTTGACAACCGGTAACGGCCTGAGCGATTTACATAGAAGTGTAAGCTCTTTCACATGAACTGTGATTTCCCCCATCTGCGTAATGAATACATGACCTTTAACTCCGATAATATCGCCTATGTCGAGAAGCCTTTTGAAAAATGTGTTATAGAAAGTTTTATCCTCCCCCGGACAGATATCATCGCGGCGGACATATATCTGTATCTTTCCTGTAGAGTCCATTATCTCTGCAAATGAAGCATTTCCCATAATGCGCCTCGACGTCAGTCTTCCGGCCATGCTTACATCCTGGTAATTATTTTTTTCCGGAGAATAGTTTTCAAGTATCTCTTTCGCATAGGCGTTGGTTTTATATTCCGCGGCCGGATAAGGATCAATGCCCATGTTCCTTATTTCCTCAAGTGTTTTCCGCCTTATAATCTCCTGTTCGCTTAAATTAATTTCTGACATTACTTTCTGAAAAATTTCTGCAAATATATGAAAACTTGCACGCGGTTTTTTATTTTGTTGCGTATGACATTACTATCTCCCTGAATTTCTTTTGAATCATCTTTGTCACAGGGCCGGGTTTTCCGTTGCCCACAGGTTGTTTATCAAAAGCGATTACGGGAGTTATCTCAGCTGAGGTGTTGGTTATGAATGCCTCACTTACGAGGGGAAGTTCCTTTTCGGTTACAGCCCTTTCTTCGATCCTGATGCCACATTCAACAGCTGATTTTATTGCATTTTTTCTTGTTATACCTGAAAGTATTGCTTCCGATTCGGGATGTGTACGGAGAATGCCGTCAATGACAAAGAAAATATTTGAGTGTGAGCCTTCTGTTACATGGCCATCTTTAACAAATATACATTCCCCGTGGCCACATTCAACTGCTTCCTCGAAGCACATTGTATTGGGTAGCAGGGCTATTGACTTGATGTCGCATCTGCCCCACCGTATATCTTTTTTCAGCATAATGGATATCCCGTTTTCCTTCCCTGATGATTCGGGTATAAATGTTTTTGCAAAACCATACGTTGTAGGTTTTACCGGAGGGGAGGGGAAGGTATGGGTGCGGGGTGCTGCACCGCGTGTTACCTGAAAATAAACAAGGGCAGGTTTATCATCGAGGTTGTTTAATTTTATAAGTTTTTCAGCAATTGAAGGGAATGAATCTTCTTCGTCCCACTTTATTTTCACTTCCTTCAGGCTTCTTTTAAGTCTGGCAAGATGTCCTTCCATATCGAAGAAGAATCCGCTGTACCATCTCACGACTTCATATATGCCGTCGGCAAAGAGGAATCCTCGGTCATCGGGACTTACGGCTGCTTTACCGGAAGGGAGAAATTGATCGTTGAAAAAAATTGTTTTCATTTAATAAAAAATAAAATAGGTAAATTACTATTAAGTTAATCAAAATCAAAAATTATCTGAAAAGACATATAAAATATCAATAATGTCCGGATAAAATCAAGGGGATTCCTCCCTTTGGTCGGAATGACGGGGCATTTTGAAGGGATCAGGGAAGGTGGGCGGTGCGTAAATCGCACCGCCCACCTTCCCCCTGTTCCATCCTTACAACCCGTCATTCTGAATGAGTCCCGGTGTAAACCGGGACGAATGAGGAATCCCATTATTTCAGTAATGTAGTATAAAGTGACAAACATTTTTTATTTCTTTCCTGTCATAATAAGTGCAATCCACTTTCTG
>Ga0078972_1000652_pt2 | contig 124357 bp, 106 predicted proteins | sample YelNatPaOPGAMG01_FD_67568 | JGI IMG/M metagenome (GOLD analysis project Ga0078972, IMG submission 67568) | Hot spring thermophilic microbial communities from Obsidian Pool, Yellowstone National Park, USA - OP-RAMG-01 (SPADES assembly) (version 2) | ecosystem: Environmental > Aquatic > Thermal... | reverse complement strand
CGATCTCTTTGGAATCGAATCCGGCCAGCGTGGCGTCGAAGCCCGCCTCGGCAAGCTCCTTTAGCTCGAGCGCCAGCAACTCGTGATCCCATCCGGCCAACTCCGACAATTAGATAAACTAATGCAGTCCTGCGATGAGTTCGGATCTGCTTCTGATCTAAGCACCGCCCGCAGCCGCCCCAGCCGGCGCCACAACACGAAGGCCCAGCCGCACACATCCAGCAACTCCTGCTCGATCTCACCGGCCAGTTCCGCCGGCTCTCGCCGGAAGGAGGCATCTCCATAACTCCGCGCGCCCGCCTCGAGGCGCTCTCGCAGGCGCAGCCAGAACCGCGCCAACTCTCTCTCGTGATCCATGCTCAGGCCGGTTTCTCGATCAGCTTCTCCGACAGGAGCTTCGAAAGGGTTTGCCCGTCGCTCGCCTTGGCGCCGCCCCGGCAAGGCCGCAGTGGCCAGAGAAGCTCACACCGAAATGGGCGCCAGGATGGCCGCTTCAGCAGGCCACGCTCGATCGCCACCCATTTACCACCCACGTTCGCCTTCCGCGACGACTTCATCGGGACACGATGCACTCCGCCACCACCGCCAGGAAGATCGGCCGTAGCTCGTTGCCGCGCCCCAGCCGCCGCAGCTTCCAGCACAGCCGCCCGTTGTCCAAATGCTCACGGAAGCTGTAACGGGCGCCAGGGCGGAGACGGGCTCCCACAGCGGCCGAACCATCCGCCTGCCGCGCGAAGATGGCCTTCAGATGCCCCTTCCGGCCGTAGATGGCGGTCGCCTGGCCGGCCTCGAGCAATCGCCGTGCGCATTCGGGCGAGCGAAAGCCGCGCGAGGTTCCGTCGGGGGCGTAGTAGGGGATGGGTTTGTCTACGGTCAAGGACACTTCACCTCCGAACTCGGAGGGAAGGAGTTTTACGAGCGTCCCATCGCTCGCATCCGGCTGGGGTGCGGGTTTGTTTCGAGAGGCCCCGCCCGCCTCTGGGAGAACGCTTCCCGAGCGTTCTACCTCATCGATAGCAGGCGGCGGCTTCAGTCGTCAAGAGAAAAATCACCTTGTCGTCGCATCGTTTGAAACGTCATCCGGCTCTTGCGTCGAGCTTGCCATTCCTGCGCGATATAGGCCCGAGGGCGCGCCAAAAGGTGTGGGGTGGTGAACACTCTACCAGTCAAGTGTTGGCGCGCCGCCATTGCGTCTCTGGCACCTTCGGGCTGAGCCTGCCACGCCGACGCGACGTGAATGCGGCATACAACGAGTGCACGTATATGGAAGTCGACATCGTCTCCGTCTCCTGAATCGCGAGACGAATCCAAAAAAATGCATGTTATGGCCTCCATGACCACCCGGACGGCAAGGGACGCCGCACGGCCAGCGCCACGGAGGGCTGTGAAGGCGTTCCTCCTGTATAGGGAAAGGAAATTTGTCTCCGTCTCCTGATTGGCGAGACGAATCGAGAAAAATGCATGTTATGGCCTCCATGACCACCCGGAGGCCAGAGGCACGGCGGCGTCCAGATTTGGACTCCAATTGGACTCCAGAAGGGGCTGCGGAACGGAGCGAAGGGCCGTAAGTCTTTGAAACCTGTGGTGGGCCCGACAGAACTCGAATCTGTGACCTCTACCGTGTCAAGGTAGCGCTCTAACCAACTGAGCTACGGGCCCTTTGCGTGATATCCAGTATAGCATGGAGCACTTCCCCCGAGATCACAAGCCTTCTAGGATCGCTTCAATCGTGCCGGGGGCGTTGCCTTCCAGCCGGTTGTTCACATAAATATACGCTTCTTGGCCGTGCGCTCTTACACGGCGAATGATTTCTCGGATCGCTTCCCGGGCGCCGGGGTTTGGATCCCGAATTTCCCGGTACGGCGCAAACGCTTTCACGGCTTGTTCATACGTGCGTCCCCGGCGCAGGAGCGCACGGACTACGGTGAAATCCGCTGTAAACGCCCCAGGCAGGCGAATCTGTGCGCCAATATCGGGCATCCGTGTCCAGGCATTGAATGTGTGCGCCACTTTGTGCGTGCGCAAACAGTCGAAATACGCTGGTTCTAGGTACTCTGGGTTTCGGATCTCCACCGCGTACCGGAACTCGGCGGGCAGCGAGCCGAGGAAGGGTTCCAGCCGTTCTAAAAACTCGTCCAGCGAAGTCATGGCTTGCCGGGAGAACGCTCCAAACTCAAAGATCACCACCGCAACTTGCGAGGCAAACGGACGCAGCTGCTCCGCGAAGGCGCGCCCAAATAACTCCGCGTCTAGGAACGAAGGGTTTGTTTTTCCGGCCCGCGCGCCATACCGCGAGTGTGCCGGAAACACCTTCGCAGTGATGTCTTCAGGCGCTTTCACCGCAAATCGGAATTCTCGAGGCGCCGCGCCAAACAAGCGGCTCCAATAAAGCGCTGACGGAAATTGGTAAAACGAAAAATCACCACACACGGTGGGGAACACTTCCGCATATTCGCTCAGGCACTCCGCCTCAAATTTCTTTTGAGAGAAACGCCCTCGCGCACTATAGCGCTGCTCGGTGTAAACTTGGCCCATCCAGCCCTCGTATTTCCAGGAACTCGTTCCCATCCATACCCCCAACGATTTCAGCTCAGCCAGCCGGGTGGCTAACCGTGTGCGAAAAGAGTCTTCGGTTGGGAACAGCGGCAGCACAGTTGCGATCCCGTCTCCTTTAGGGTACCGCGGGCGCCGCCACGCCATGCGGATACTGATAGACTGAAACCAACGGGTATGTTGTCCATCGTCATTCCCATACACAACGAAGAACCCGCCATTTTGCCGCTCTACGACAAACTGACGGCAGTGCTGGAACGAATAGGCCGGCCCTATGAAATTCTTTTCGTCGATGATGCCTCCACCGACCGAAGCTTCGACCTGCTGGCAAATTTGGTGGAAACCGATCCGCGCTTGAAGGTCATTCGACTGCGACGAAACTTCGGGCAAACTGCGGCTCTCGCGGCGGGCTTTGATGAAGCCCAGGGTGAAATTGTCATCTCTCTGGATGGGGATCTGCAACATGATCCGGAAGACATTCCCGCGCTACTCGCCAAGATCGACGAGGGTTACGACATCGCCAGCGGGTGGCGCAAAGACCGCGTGGACAACGCTGTGACGCGCAAGTTTCCGTCCCGTGTCGCTAACTGGTTGATGGCCAAGATCTCCGGACTAAATCTTCGCGACTTTGGAACGACATTCAAAGCCTACCGCGCCGACATTTTGGAGCACATCAATCTGTACGGCGAGCTGCACCGCTTCATCCCGGCGCTAGCGAGCCTTTATGGCGCAAGAGTGGCCGAAGTTCCCATACGCAATGTGCCGCGCATGGCCGGAGGGTCTCATTATGGTTTGGGCCGAACGTTCCGAGTCCTGTTCGACCTCATCACCATGAGGTTCTTGCTGAAATATTACACGCGGCCCATGCACTTTTTTGGCAAGTACGGCTTGCTGGGGGTGGTCACGGGCAGCGCTATTTTAGGCTTCATTCTCGTCAAGAAGTTGCTGGGTTATGAGGTCTTGTTCGAGCACGGCCCCCTCCTCATCGCCGGCTCATTGCTGTTCCTTACAGGACTGCTCATGTTCAGCACGGGTCTCATCGGAGAGCTGGTGATGCGTACATACTTCGAGAGCCAGGGACGCCCCATCTATGCGATTCGTGAGATTCGCGCTAAAAAGCAGACTCGAGCGAAGAATGTCTGATTACTTGACCTGCACGCTGACTTCTTTGAAGTAGACCTTGCTCCGAGCATCGTGATTCTGAAGCCCTATGTAGCCGAAGTCCGGACGCGGCCCGCGCGCGGGTTCGTACCAAGCCTTGCGAGGCGGCACGGGTTGATTGCCGACAAATTCGTTAACCTTTTCTCCGTTCAAGAAGATGATAGTCTTCTGCCCCTCTAGCACGATATCCATCGTGTTCCACTCCCCAACCGGTCTCTGTGTGCGTTTCAGGGCTTTGCTAAGCGAGTAGATCGAGCCGGTGCAGTGCCACTCATCTCCGGCGGCGTCAATTTGCACCTCATAGCCGTTATGCACCGCATACCAAGGATCTTTTGGCTTCTCGGGGAGTCGTATGATCACGCCAGAGTTGTCACGCTCACTCGTGGTCTTGAACACCACGCGGATAGTGGTGTTTCCGAACTTCTCACGGTCATAATACAGAAGCCCCATTCCGCCTTCCGTATACATGGCTCCGTTCTCGACCACGAACCTCCCGGGACCGGTCATCGTCCACCCGGATAAATCTTTACCGTTGAATAACTGCCGCCATTGTGCGGCCGGAGCGGCGAACGAAAGCAGGAGAATCAAGAAAAGGCGCATTGTCATCTTCACCATTGTAGGACGCCAATCGAGTAGGATGGGCTGAGGAGGGTGCACTTTGATGACGAGAACTTGTTGTGTGTTTGCCGCCGCCTTTACTTTGGCGGTGGGACTCCAGGCGGACTTTACTTGCGAGCAGACCACCAAGATCACCGGCGGCGCCGCAGCGGCCGCCATGAAGGTAGCGGGAGTTTTCTCCAAGCAGGCTCGCGGTCCCCATAAAACAACGTTGATGGTTAAGGGCGACCGCCTCGTTACCCTTACCGGTGATAGCGCCACAATTATCGACTTGGCGAAGGAAACCTTCACCGACGTAGACTTCGCCAAACGGACTTACTCCGTTATCACCTTCGCCGAAATGAAGCACGCTATGGAAGAAGCGTTTCAGAAAACGAAGCCAGGCGATGCGAACATGAAGATCACAGCGTCGGTCAAGGAAACAGGCCAAACGAAGGTCATCCAGGGCTTGAAAGCCAGGGAACTGATTATGACCCTGGAAATGGAAACCACCGACCCGAAATCGGGCCAGAAAAGCGCCATGGTGGTGACCTCCGATATGTGGCTTGCCCCATCGATAAGCGGCTATAACGAGATCCGGGACTTCTATTTGCGGATGGCGAAAAAGATTGACTGGAATCCATTCGCAGGCGCCGGCATGGTCGGTGCGGGTTCGCAAAAGGGCATGTCGGCGTTGGCGACGGAAATGGCCAAACTGGAGGGCGTGCCCGTACTCCAGATCACGCGCATGGGAATGAAAGGCGAACCTACGGATGATGCGGCGACGCAGCGCTCCGGAGGCTCTCAAAGCCCGGCAACAGACGGAACCGCTGCCGAAACGGGCGCGGCCAAGCAGTCTGCGGCGAGCGCCATTGCCGGAAGCCTGGGAGGACGGTTAGGCGGTTTTGGCAGAAGAAAAAAACCCGAACCCAAGCCGGAAGAACGACCGGCGGCTGCTCCTCCGCCGCCGGCTGCAACGGACGCGACTACAGGCGCCGCCGGCGCTCCCGCTTCGTTGCTGGTGGCGGAAACAGAGCTGAGTGCGTTCGCCTCAACCGTGGACTCCGCCAAGTTCGAAGTTCCTGCCGGGTTCAAACAGACGCCTAGTCAGAAACTGAAGCGCATGCAGTAGCCCGAGTGGGAGCAGGAATCCCCCTGCTCCCCAACGCGTCGCCGCTCAGGCCTTATTGATCAGCTCCCACGTCATCTCGCGTTTGGCGTAAATGGCCTCGCGCGCCATGATCGCAGTGAGGGTGCTTTCGACCGCCCAAGGCGCCGCGTTTTCCAGCTTCCCCGTGCGTGCGCCTTCGACAAACGCATTCACCGCATCCTGCGTGATATCGTAATTGGTTTCGATTTCTTCCGGCTGCTTCTTGCCTTCCCGCCAGATGCTGATTCCGCGTCGCGAAGTAGTGACTACGCCTTTCTCGCAGAAAAACACTTCGCCGACATCCCTATAGTTGCCGGCTGAAATTTGATTGGCGGCATAACTAAATACCACGCCGTCAGCGAACTGGAAGGTCACCGCCAGATTGTCCATGATGTCGCCGATGTTTTTGCGCACCTGTCTGCCGCCGTATCCGAACGCACGCACCGGATGCTCGCCTTTGAACCAGTTGACGACATCGAGATTGTGACAGTCCTGCTCGACAATAATGTCGCCCGATTTGGCTCGGTAAAACAGCCAGTTGCGCACTTGTTCTTCGGAGGCTGGATGGCCCGTCCGGACCGGCAGCCCGCCGCCTAGCCACGATGCGCGCACCATTTTAATGGCGCCCAGCTCGCCGGACTTAACAATCTGCCATGCCTTTTGGTAATCTTTGCCATACCGCTGCTGGTAATCGACGCTGATGCGTTTCGTTTTGTCAGCGCGCTGCGACGCTGCCAGCACCCGGCGGCATCCTGCCACGTCCACCGCCGCCGGCTTTTCCATGAAAATATGTTTGCGCGCTTTTACAGCAAGTTCAAAGTGCTCCGGATGGAGGTAAGGAGGCGTGGCGATATATACCGCATCCACGTCGCTGGCCAGCAGCGCATGGATGTCCTTGAACTTCTTGGCGCCCGTGAATTTTTCGCCCGCCTTCGCCAGTTGATCGTCGTAAATATCGCAGATCGCCGCGATGCGCGCGAACTCGTTCCGGGCGAAAATGCCGCTAATGGCGACGCCGCGCCTGCCGGCGCCCACAAGCCCTACCGTCAAAGCTGAGTTCGCTTGTGAGCCTCTCACGGCTTCGGGTTTTACAATCATGAGGCCGGCAGCGCCGCCGGCAAACACAAACTTTCTGCGCGTAGAGTCAGCGCCCATCGATATATCTCCTCAGGAAATTTTTGCGGAACCGGTTCTAAGATGCCGCTTTCTGATTATACGTCCGGCGCGCTGGTTAGCGTTGTCGCCCGCCCGCCCCTGCGGCTACACTAACAGCAGGACGCATTCTATATAGCCCTATGAGCTACCAATTCAAACACGCCACCTGCAACGAAGCGTTTAAAGACTGGTCATTCGCGGACGCATGCAAGGCCATCCGCCGGGCAGGTTACGCCGGCATCGAAATCGCTCCCTTTACCCTCGCCGCAGATCCTTTGGACATCACCGCCGAACAGCGCCGCCAGTATCGCGCCATCATGGCTTCGGAAGGATTGATCTTCGTCGGGCTCCACTGGTTGATGGTCTCGCCCAAAAAGTTGCATGTCACGACGCCGGACGCCGCGCTGCGCGCGGAAAGCTGGCAGTACGTCCGGAACCTCATCGATCTGTGCGCTGATCTGGGCCCCAACGGGGTCATGGTGTTCGGTTCGCCGAACCAGCGGGCCACCACGGGCGGAATCACTCGTGAAGAAGCCACGAAGAACTTCGTGGACGGTTTGGCGTCCGTGGCGCCCCATGCGCTGGAGCGCGGCGTCACGATTCTCATTGAGGCCTTGCCCATCAGCCAGTGTGATGTTGTGCAAACGCTCGATGAGGCCGTGGCGCTGGTCCGGCAAATCAACAGTCCTGCCGTGCGCACGATGTTTGATACTCATAACGCCGTGGATGAGAAAGAGCCGCACGCCGTTCTGGTGGACCGTTACTTCGATCTTATCCGTCATGTACACCTGAACGAGATGGATGGGAAACATCCCGGCGCCGGCGACTATGATTTCAAGCCCGTGCTGGCTGTGCTCAAGCGGCGCAATTATCAAGGTTGGATTTCGCTGGAGGCGTTCGATTTTTCTCCGGGACCGGAGAAGCTCATCACGGAATCGCTGCGTTACCTCGAAGCGGAAATCGCCAAGTTACCGGCATGAGCGCGTATATAGTCACAGGCGGCGCCGGCTTCATTGGATCGACGCTGGTGCGCGCGTTGCTTCGCGAAGGCGTTCCGCGCGTCCGCGTGATTGACGATTTGTCGACCGGCAAAGAAGAAAATCTGGAAGAAGTGGCTGACCGCGTAGAGCTCTGCCGCGCTGACATCCGGCGCTATGACGCGGTCGCCGGTCTGTTCCGGGGCGCCTCCGTGGTGTTCCATCTGGCGGCCATCCCGTCGGTGCCAAAGTCGATCCACGCGCCCGTACCATCGCACGAGACCAACATCAACGGCACCTTTAATGTGCTTCGGGCATGCGCCGAAGCTAAGGTGGGACGGGTTGTGTATGCGGCCTCCTCATCCGCTTATGGAGACACGGAAGTTTTGCCGAAGTCCGAGTCCATGCTTCCACGGCCAAAGTCGCCCTACGCCGTGCAAAAGCTCGTTGGGGAGTATTATGGCAGCGTATTTACGAGCTGTTGGGGACTCGAAACCGTCTCCCTGCGATTCTTTAACGTGTATGGACCCCGGCAGGACCCCTCCAGCCCGTATTCGGGCGTGCTGTCCATCTTTATGAAATGCTTGATCGAGCGCCGCGCCCCTACCATCTACGGAGACGGAGAGCAGACGCGCGATTTTACCTACGTGGAGGATGTCGCCGCCTTGTGCCTGAAAGCCGCGACAGCTCCGGGGGTTGCTGGAAAAGTGTACAACGCGGGCAATGGTGAGCGGCATTCTCTCAACAAGGTTTGGAAAACGCTTACCGCGATTGAGGGCGTCTGGATCCAGCCAGTTTACGCGCCTCCGCGTGAGGGGGACGTCCGCCACTCTCAGGCGGATACAGCGGCCGCCGTGCGGGACTTGGGCCATGCTCCCCGCTTCACGCTGGAGGAGGGGCTGCGGCGCACGCTGGCCTGGTATAAAGAAAATCTGAAAACCGCTTGAGAAAGGGGGCGGAGGAGTATGGCCATTGAAATCGGCGTCAACTTGGAATTCATCCGCTCGGAAGACAAGCCGTTCGATGCGGGCGTGGCGCGGGCGGCGGCCATAGGGTTCCGCTATGTCGAGCCTATGGTGCATAACGGGCGGGAACTGCTCAGCGAAGCGGGTTATTTTCATTCCTTTTCCATGGACAATGACCCGCTGGAGATGAAGGACATTCTCGAAAAGCACAACGTGCGGGCCTCGGGTTTGAGCGCGCATTCTCCGCTGATGCGCCCCGAGATCAGCGTGCCGTATCTGGAGAAGGCTATCCGGTTTGCGGCCGTCATCGGCGCCAAGGTGGTGAATACTGACGAAGGCATCCGGCCCTCCTGGTTGGAGGATGAAGAGTGCTTCCAAGTGATGCGGTACACGCTGAAAAAAGTGCTGCAAGTGGCGGAGCGATACGGAGTGTATATTGGCATCGAGCCCCATCAAAGCATCAGCAAGCGCACCGAGGGGTTGCTGCGCATCGCCACCTTGGTTCCCTCGCCGTATTTACGGATCAACTACGATACCGGAAACGCCTATCTCGGCGGTGAAGACCCGTACGAAGGACTCAAGGCGGTCCTGCCCCAACTGGTGCACGTTCACGCCAAAGACATTTCCATCCGCCAGGCGGAAACGGAGAAGGGAAAAGTGACAGGCACAGCGGTTGGCTGCGCGTGCGGAGAGGGCGTGATCGACTGGCGGAAGGTCATCGACATTTTGCGCAGAGGCGGATTCGAGGGCGTGCTGTCGGTGGAATGCGGCACGCCCGCACAGGCTGCCGCGAGCCTGGCGCATCTGCGCTCGATACTGGGTCAGTCTTGATAAAAGGCGAGCCCGGCGAAGCTCACCACGCTCTCCGGGTCGATGTTCCACTGCTCATAACGCAGCACTTCTGCGCGCAGGCGCGGTAGCGCGGCCAGCAGCGTATACAAACATGCGGCTCCGCACCACTTCAGGTCGTCCCGGTTCTGCTGGATGAGCTCCCAGAAGCCCCGCTTGTCCCCCGCAGCGATGCGTTCCAACCGTTGCTGGTCGCGCGTAGCGACATCCGTCATGGGGCCACGGTTCGCCTCGGCGGCATAAGGATCCCCGTAACGGCGGCCCATGTGGGCCAGATCAATGCCCAGCACCCAGAATAAGCGGTCGCCTTCGCGCGCCGCCAACTCGCCTAAAGCCTCGAAAAAGCGGCGCACCCTGTCGTCCTGTTCCGGGGCGCCGCCGCCATGCACGCTCCTTACAAAAGCGCCGCACAGTACTGGCAAGATGCGAATATCAGGGCCGAACAGGTGCTGCAAGAAGACGACCTGGAACTCGATGGAGTGCTCGATGGCGTGGCAGTAATCCTCCATGGTGACGGCTTCCGGCGCCGCTTCAGCGAGGCGCTCCACGTAAGCGGTGTGGCAACGGGCTTCTCCATAAGGAGTTAGAAAGTTCTTGCGGGTGAGGCCAAACCGATCCGGCTCGCCGTAATGCGACGTGCCGAGGATCACGAAGGTGCGTTCCCTATATTCGGGCGTCACCGCGCGGTACGCGGCTTGATAACAGCTCCAGCCTCCTTCCGGGCTCACATGCGGGGCGGCAATGCCCACCCAATGGCGGACCGCAGGTCCGGCGGAGCCGCCGTCTTTCAGATAGCTTTCCAGGGTCTCACGCAACCGCACAGGGTCATCCGGGTATGCGCTGCCGGCGTGCGACGGCAACCGCAGTGGCGATTTCGTAAATTCTTCCATCCGCTCCGTGCGTAAGCGTTCGTAATTTTCATCGTGGAAAAAGCCCGCCCGGCTCAACGTTTCCACCAACTGTTGCTGGAAACCGCTGACCTCCAGTTCCCCGGTGCGGCGGACCAGCCACTCGCGTAGATCCAGATCCGTATGCTCCCCGTCGAAAAAGCGAAGGGATTCCACCAGCGGCGGCGGAATAATCAGCGTCGAATCCGAAAACTGATAAGGATCGCGAATCAGTAATCCTGGACGATCGGGGAGCGGCGAAGGCATAAAATCCAGGTTCATCCGCAGCGCGGGCAGCTTCATAATTCCAGGGTAGCGTAGACGGTCCGCCGGGGCGGGGCGTGTCCCATCACGGGAACGCCTTCCGACGCCCCCAAGTGGCGCAACCCGATTTCTTCGGTACCATGCTCATATGGGCGTACGCGACACACTGAAGCCGGACGAGATCCGCCTGGCGCTTGACAAGCTTCCCGGATGGACCGAACAGCATGGAAAACTACACCGCGAATACCTATTCCCGGATTTTATCCACGCTTTCGGGTTTATGGCCGCTTCGGCAACGGTTATCGAAGCCATGAACCATCATCCGGAATGGCGCAACGTTTACAACCGCGTGACTGTCGACTTGGTCACGCACGACGCCGGCGGCATTACGGGGCTGGATGTGGCGCTGGCCGAGAAACTCGAATCGATCGCAAAACGGCTTATATGAAACCGGCATGCATTGCACTGGCGGCTCTCTGGGCGGCAGGCGCGGCTGTGCGCCTCGATGCGCAAACTTATGTAGGCTCGGCAAAGCTGGACGCTGTCATTGCGGAAGCCATTCAGAATGACGAAATCCCTGGAGCGGTATTGCTGGTCGGGCAAGGCGATAAGATTTTGCACCGCAAAGCCTACGGATCGCGGGCGCTGGTTCCACGCGCGGAAGCGATGACCGTCGACACGATTTTCGACGCCGCTTCTTTGACCAAGGTTGTCGCCACCACGTCCGCCGTGATGAAGCTTTTCGAAGAGGGAAAAATCCGGCTGAATGATCCGGTCACGAAGTATTTGAAAGAGTTTCAAGGCGGCAAGAGCGACATCACCGTGAGGCACCTGCTCACCCATTTTTCCGGTTTGAGGCCCGATCTGGATTTAAAACCAGCCTGGAGCGGTTACGAGACAGGAGTCCAAAAAGCGCTCCATGATAAACCCATGATGGAACCAGGCGTGCGCTTCGTGTATAGCGATATCAACTTCATTCTTCTAGGCGAGATGGTGCGGCGCGTCAGCGGAAAGCCGCTGCCGGATTATGTCCGGGAAAAAGTGTTCCTGCCGCTGGGAATGAAAGACACGATGTTTCAACCCCCGGCATCGCTGCGCCCCCGCATAGCGCCTACGGAGCAGGTGGACGGAGTGGTGCTGCGCGGGGTGGTGCATGACGAAACGACGCGGTTCATGGGCGGAGTGGCGGGGCACGCGGGGCTGTTCACCACGGCCGATGACTTGGCCAAATTCGCACAAATGATGTTGGGCTTGGGCAGGACAGGCAATGTGACGCTATTCTCGCCGCTCACGGTCCGCAAGTTCACCGAGCCTCAATCGCCTCCTGGGCAGCCCGTGCTTCGGGGTTTCGGCTGGGACCTAGATTCTCCGTATTCGGGCAATCGCGGCGAACTGTTTCCTTTGGGTTCGTATGGCCATACCGGTTTTACGGGCGCCTCGATCTGGATCGATCCTTCTACCCGCTCCTATGTGATTCTGCTTGCCAATTCCGTGCATCCGCACCGCCGCCCTGCCATCACCCCCTTGCGGGGTAAGGTTGCCACGGTGGTCGCTGCGTCGTTAGGAGTGGATGTCCCAGGCATCCTGCTTACGGGCTATAACGAGGCGAATGCGGGCGTGAGGCGCGTGGTGGCTCGCAATGGCGAGACATTTACCGGCCTGGATGTTTTGGCGGAAGAGAAATTCGCCCGCCTTCAGGGAAAGCGTGTTGGATTGATCACCAACCATACGGGAATGAGCCGGGACGGAAAGCGTAACCTCGATCTGATGCTTGAAGCCGGCGTCAAGGTCACCGCGCTGTTTTCACCTGAACACGGTATTGCCGGTAAGGAAGACCACGAGAATATCGGCAACACGAAGGACGAAAAAACCGGAATTCCCATTTGGAGCCTGTATTCAGGAAAAAACCGCCGGCCCACGGAAGAAATGCTGAAAGCTGTGGACGTGCTGGTGTTCGACATCCAGGACGTCGGTGCACGCTTCTACACCTATATGTGTACTCTGGTGAACGCCATGGAGGAAGCTGCGAAAGCAGGCGTGCCGGTGCTGGTGCTGGATCGCCCGAACCCGATCAACGGCGTACATGTGGAAGGCCCCATGCTCGATCCGGATTTGAAATCATTTGTTGGCTGCGTCGATTTGCCGTTACGGCACGGAATGACGATCGGCGAAATTGCGCTCCTCGCAAATGCGGAGGGGAAAATCGGCGCCAAACTGGAGGTCGTGAAAATGAGAGGCTGGCAACGGGGCGACTGGTTTGATTCGACAGGCCTCACATGGATTGACCCTTCTCCCAATATGCGGAGCCTCAACGCCGCTCTGTTGTACCCCGGCATCGCCATGTTAGAAGCCGCCAGGAACTATTCCGTGGGGCGGGGAACCGATGCCCCCTTCGAACAAATTGGAGCGGATTGGATACGCGGTGCAGAGCTCGCCGCCTATCTCAATGCTCGCTACATACCCGGCGTTCGCATTTACCCCACTGCCTTCACGCCTTCGAGTTCCAATTTTGCGGGCAAGCGCATCGAGGGAGTCCGGTTTGTAATTACTGACCGGGAATCTTTCCAACCCGTACGGTTGGGTACGGAAATCGCGGTGGCGCTGGAGAAACTCTACCCTGGCAAGTACCCGTGGAAATCTGCGGAACGCCTGATTGGGAATCGGGCAACGCTGGCGGCGCTCGAACACAAACAAGATCCGCGCCTCATCCAGCAAGCTCAGGAAGAAGGCTTGCAAAAGTTCCGGGAAAGACGCGCTAAGTATTTGTTATACAAGTAGATGTCTGAGCTGCCCGAAGGCTCCTACAGCCTCGGGCAGCGGCTGCTGGCAACCGTCCCATGCGCTAAGCAGCGGCGGGTTTGGCGGCGGTGGTTTTGTTCTTGCTTCCCGGCGGCCGCCCGCGCTTTTTCATCGCCGCCAGCCAAGCCGGCGGGCGCCCGCGACGCCGTCCTCGCCCTTGGGCCAGCCGTTCCAATGTCAAAATCGCCTCTTCAATTTGTTCGCGTTCCTGCCTCAGCTCTTGCAGGATCTTAATGACGTCCATGTTACCCCCTCGGGTATATATCCCGGTTCGTAGTTCCGGAAGCGGAACATTCCGGCTGGAAAGCTTCCACTCCCGCTCAGAGCATTTGTAGCGCATTTTTAAGGCGATTTCAAGAGGTTTGTTCCGTTTTCAGAACAAATTTTCAAGGCGCTTGCCGTTTTCGGCGGTTGTGCGAGCCGAAAAGCCGCTTCTAGGCGGGCCGACCTAGTCGGAAGCGCGCCGGCGTCGCCAGTAAAAATAGAACGGAATGCCGGCCGCGATAATAGCTAGCCCAAGCAGGGATTCACGGGGAGAATTCCGCAGTGTGGACACGAGAATACACGCTGCGGCGCCTACGAACAACGCCGGGACCAGCGGATAACCTGCGGTACGGTATGGGCGCGCCAGCTCCGGGCGCTTCCGCCGGAGAACAATCACCGACGCTGTGGCCATCCCGTAAAGAATCCAACTCGCAAAAATGACGTAGGTAAATAACTGGTCGAACCGCCCACTCAATACGAGCGCCGCCGCCCACAAACTCAAGGCCAAAATGGACACTGAAGGCGTCCTGTGGACGGGATGCACGGTGGCCACGCTGCGGAAAAACAGACCGTCGGCCGCCATCGCGTATGGAACACGCGAGCCAGAAAGAATCGTGCCGTTCAAAGCTGCGAAAATCGAAATCATTGCTGCGATACTCACGGCTCCAGCGCCGCCGTCGCCGAGGATGCGGCGCATCATTTCCGCTGCCACGCGGTCTGCCCGGGCGACCTGTGTGGGGGGGAGCACGTAAAAATACGCTACATTCGTGAGGACATAGACCGCCACCACGGTCAGCGTGCCCAGCACGAGAGCGCGGGGCAGGTTGCGCTGCGGGTCGCGGATCTCACTGGAAACCATACTCACGTTATTCCATCCGTCATACGCCCAAAGAGCGGCAACTAAAGCCCCAAAAAAGCCAGCCACTCCCCCCGCTGCGGGAATGCTCTCCCCAAAATGCGACACTTGACCGGATCCGTAACTCAGTCCGATGGCGATAATCCCGCCAATCAGCGCGACCTTTACTGCGGTCACAGCGATCTGAACGCGCCCCCCGACCTTTACGCCATAATAATTCACCCCCGCCAACAACAGGATGACGGCTATGGCTAAAAGTTGCCCGGCGCGGACGGTTAAAGGTCCTCCGTCGTCTCCCAGCGGTATCGGTATTGTGCCTATGACGCGTTCCAAGGAGGGGAAAAAATTCGCCAGGTAATAGAAAAATCCGGTCGCCAGGGTGGCGATCGAGCCGCTTTTGGCCACCCACATTTGCGTCCATCCATAGACGAACGCCCAAAAAGGTCCGTAGGCTTCACGCAAATAGACGTATTCGCCTCCTGCCTCCGGCATCGCGGCGGCGAGTTCGGCATAGGTGAGCGCGCCGAATAGAGAGAGTAAGCCTCCAACCCCCCACACGGCCAGTACGACGGCAGGCGAGCCGGTCCATGTAATCATGGTTCGCGGAACCAGGAAGATGCCCGAGCCAATGATGGTTCCCACGACAATCGACACGGCGCTCCACAAACCCAGATCGCGCCGCAGGCTGGGTCGCGCTTCCCGCTCAGCCATTGCGGCGTGCTCCGGTAAAGAACAGGGAAACGAGGAGCGCGACGCCGGTGGTGACTGAGGCGCCGATCATGACGTACCACGTCCAAGCGATCGTAGTGGCGAATTTCACATAGAGCATAACGAGAAGACCTGCTGACATTCCCCAAATCGCTGCTGTTTCTCCCACCCTTCCTACACCGATTCCCAGCAGGAACACCCCTAGAAGGGCGCCGTAAATAATCGAGGCGATCGACAATCCAGCCTCCAGAACCGATCCCCATTTTCGCGCCAAAATCCCTATAGCTAGCAAAATCACGCCCCATATCACGGTTACCCAGCGCGCCAGAAACAAGAGGCGCGCTTCGGGCATTTGTCTTCCTCGCCTGGCGAGAAATGGCTTGTAAAAATCCATCATGGAGGTCGACGCCAGTGAATTCAGAGCGGCGCTCAGGTTCGACATCGCGGCGGCGAGAATAGCGGCCACCACCAGCCCGGCGACGCCCGGCGGCAAATTGCGCCAGATGAATTCTGGATAGATGCGGTCTGCGGGAATAGGCGCTGGAATTCCGGAGTCTCGATAGTAAACAAAAAGCAGCACGCCGATCACCAGAAAAAGCGTGAACTGGAAAAAAATCACCATCCAACTCGCCAGCAAGGCGGTGCGGCTTTCCCGCAAGGACCGCGCCGACAGCAGACGCTGGACCATCAGTTGTTCTGTGCCGTGGCTGGCGGTGGTGAGAAAACACCCTCCCAGCACGCCCGCCCAAAAGGAATACGGGGTGGAAAAAAATTGCCGGGTTAGCGCAAATCCGAAATCGAAAACCTGAAACTTGCCCGCCGGAACCGCCACGGCCAGCACATGGTCCCACCCTCCGGGGATGTGCCGCAGGATCACGAAGAAGCTCAACACAGCGCCGGAGATATAAAGGAACATCTGGACAACATCCGTCCAAATGACCGCGGTCATGCCCCCTTCGAACGTGTAGAACAGAGTGAGGCACACGATAACAACGATGGACGCAATTTCTCCCGTTCCCAGAACAATCGAAACGACAATGGAAATGGCGAAGACGCGTACGCCCTCAGCCAGCGCTCGGAGCACCAAAAAAGAGCCGGCCGTGAGCCTCCGGATGCGTTCTCCAAAGCGGATCCGCATGAGTTCATATGCCGTGTACATCTCTCCGCGGAAATAGTGAGGAATGAAAAGCCACGCAATCACGATACGCGCCAGCAAATATCCCGCGACGACCTGCAAGAATCCGAAGTTGCCCCCGAAGGAAAGCGCCGGCGTTCCGATAACGGTCAGCGTGCTGGTTTCCGCCGAAACAATGGAAAACGCAATGGCCCACCACGGCGTGGTTCTGCCGCCCAGAAAATAATCTTTCAGCGTTTTCTGGCGGGATCGGAATTGTGCCCCGAACCAGGTAATGCCCGCCAGGTAAGCGGCTATGACCCCTAAATCCAGATAGCGCATGGGAATCCGGATTCTAGCATAATGTCATTTGAGGATTGAACTGCCCGACACGCGGTAAGCCGGCGGAACATTTCTCGAGCCGGATGCGGCGAATCGAACAACGTGCTTGCGCTACTTCGGGCGATTCGACTATACTCCTCATTTGCAAGCGGAAACAACCGCGCTTGGCTGTGGAGGCCAAAAGCGATATGCTTGCCAGAAGTGGAACCCACTCTTGCTCTCATTGGGAGGCCAGACAGTGTTTCGGAAAACGATGACAACCCTGACAGCAGCCGCAGCCGGATTGCTCCTTTCCGTCTCCGTTTGGGGACAGGGCGCGCCGGCTCAAAAGCAATGGAAGGACCGCGCCGAATATGACTTGTTCGACGCCATTGTCAAGGCGCAAGACGCGAAGAAGCGCCTCGAACTGCTCAACACATGGAAAGCCAAATATCCGCAAACGGATTTCCGGGCGGAGCGAAACGCCTACTATATTGCCGTGTACCAGCAGCTGAACCAAGGAAAGGAGCTGTTGAACTTCTGCAAGAGTGAGGTCCTGCCGGCGGATCCCAAGGACATGACCTGCTTGTACTACGTCAGCGTCCTGACGATATCTCTGGCCGACACCTCTCCGGAAGCGCTGGATTTTGGCGAGAAGTGTGCGAAGGCTATGCTAGAGAACCTGGACGCCGCCTTTGCTCCGGACAAAAAGCCCAAAGAGATGCCGGAGGATCAGTTCCAGAAACAGCGGCGCGCGGTGGAGGCTCAAGGGCATACTACCTTGGGCTGGATAAACATGCAACGGAAGAACAACGAGGCGGCCGAAGCAGAGTTCATCGCCAGCTTGAAGGCGGAGCCCAACGCTGCGCAAGTCTCCTACTGGCTGGGTACGGTGATCCTGGCGCAGCGCAAAGTGGAAAAGCAGTCCGTCGCGCTGTATCATTTCGCGCGCGCGGCCGCTCTTACCGGTCAGGGCGCACTGCCGGATGCGCAGCGGCAGCAACTGGACGCATACCTGTCCAAGGTTTACGCCAACTACCACGGCGATTCCAGTGGACTGGCGGAGATGAAAACCCAAGCGGCCAAAAACCCGTTTCCACCTGAGGGCTTCAAAATTGAAAGCTCGGTGGAAATCGCCATCAAGAAGGAAGAAGAATTCAGAAAATCCAACCCCATGCTCGCCCTGTGGATGAGCATCCGGAAAGAGCTGGCCGGTCCCGACGGCGAGAAGTACTTTGCTGAACATTTAAAGGACGCGGAGCTGCCCGCGGGGGTGCCTGAGGTCACCAAGTTTAAAGGAAAACTGATCTCCCATAAGCCCGCTGTGAATCCGAAGGAGCTGGTGATTGGGATGTCCGACGCCACGACGCCGGAAATCACGATCAAGCTCGAAACCCCGTTGAAAGGCAAGGCCGAGCCGGGAACGGAGATCGCTTTTTCAGGGATCGTAACGGCCTTTTCCAAGGATCCGTTTAACTTAGTTTTCGAAACCGAGCCTTCTAAGATTGAAGGCTGGCCCGTTCAAGCTCCGCCGGCTAAGAAGGCCGCCCCCGTAAAGAGAGCTCCAGTGAAGAAGGCCGCGCCAACGAAGAAATAGGCCGCGCATGCGTGGCGCGGTCCAATGAAATCGGCTGAGGCTGGGGCGCAGGACTGGCGGTAAGAACCAAGCTGTAAACCACGCGTTCCCACAGTCTCGTGCGCCCCTCAGCCTTTTCCAGAGACCGGTAATAATGGAGAAACCGGGTGGCCGGCTCGGTTCCCCTTAGGACAAGGATAAAGATCAAACCCGCCGCGGCCAGCAGCACGGCCCAACGTGTTCGCATCCCTTTCCTCATGTTGGAATAGACGGACCCGGGTGCGAAAAGGTTAGGGGCGTGGGAAATTTACATCTTGTACCGGCCCAAATCTTCGTCGTTGAGGTTTTCGAGCCAGCGGCGCAATTCGTCGTTAGCCACTTTCTCGGAGCCGCCGGCGGCCGCTTTCGAACTTTTCAGCACAGACTCTTCGACATAAATGGGACAATCTGTGCGCAAAGCCAGCGCCAGCGCATCACTTGGCCGGGAATCTATGGTTATCAACTCGCCGTCCTTTTCCAGCCAAATGATCGCATAAAACGTGTCCTCCTTGAGTTCACTTACGACCACTTTGCGGACCGCCGTGTCCAGACCCAGCAAGAGGGTCTTGATCAAGTCATGGGTCATGGGCCGGGGCGTGGAAACCTTTTCGATTTCCAGCGCGATAGCGTTCGCCTCATACACACCGACCCAGATCGGGAGGATAGTGTTGCCGCTGACATCCTTCAAGATGACGATCGGCATGTTGGTCACCGGGTCCATCATGAGCCCGCGAATTTTCATTTCGACTTCCATTTCGCCACGACCTTTCCGCGCTATGCGCGCGCGCTGACGCCGGCCAGCGAGTTGGGACCGGATCTCGTGACCAGCACGTCGATATACCTGCCCTCTAATGTATCGTTGTTGGGCGCCGGCAGAGTCCCATCCGTGAAATTCAATACCCGGTTTTGGGTGGTGCGCCCAATCCACTGTCCGGTCGCTCGATTATAGCCCTCAACCAGCACCTCCTGTCGGGAGCCTACCAGCGATGCGTTCCTGCGAATTTGAATGGCCCGCTGCTTTTCTTGGAGCAGCAGAAGCCGCCGGCTCTTTTCTTCCTCCGGGACGTGGTCGCCTAACGCCAGCGCCGGCGTGTTTGGGCGTTTCGAGTATTTGAAACTGAACACCGAATCAAACTCGACCTCGTCCAGCAGCCGGAGCGTGTCTTCAAATTCTTCCTCGGTTTCGCCGCAGAAGCCCACGATGATGTCCGTACTCAAGGCGATATTTCGCGGTGAGCGCTTCAACCATTCGATCCGGCGCATATATTCATCGCGCGTATACAGGCGCTGCATACGAGCCAGCACGGTTGTCGAACCAGACTGCACCGGAAGGTGCACGTGGTTGCAAATCACGGGGCAATCGTTGATGGCGTCGACGATTTCCGGTCCGAAATCCCGAGGATGAGAGGTTGTAAACCGCACCCGCCGAAGCCCTGGGATCTCCGCCACCCGCCGTAGCAAGCCTGCAAAATCCAGACCCGCCGGCGACGGATCGCGGTAACTGTTTACGTTCTGCCCCAACAACTGGATTTCCGTATAGCCGGCGTCGGCCAGTTGTCTGGCCTCACGCAGGATATTCTCTGAGGAACGGCTGCGCTCGGACCCGCGCGTACGCGGTACTACGCAGTAAGCGCAGGACTTATCGCAACCCTCGATGATGGTGATGTAGGCGCGGTACGGATTGTCCCGGCGCGTAAGCGGCGTTTCAAAGGCGTCGTCTGTGTCCAAATCCAGCCCTGCAACCCGGCGCTCCCCGGCTTCTAGCTGCGCTAGGAGTTCACCAAGGCGGCGATAGCTGGCCGAGCCGACCACCAACCGCACGTGGGGCGCACGTTCGAAGATCTTCTCGCCCTCTTGCTGCGCTACGCAGCCCAACACGCCAAAAATCTTGCCGTTGCCTGCCGTCTTCCGAAATTGCTGTAAGCGGCTGAACACTTTCTGCTCGGCCTTGTCCCGGATGCTGCAAGTGTTATAAAGCACCAGATCAGCCTGCTCAGGAGTTTCGACAGGCAAATAGCCCCGCGCCACGAGCGTGCCCACGACCTTTTCCGAGTCATGCACGTTCATCTGGCAGCCGAACGTCTCGATGTAAAACTTCTTCATGGGCAGGTTTTGTTTCCATTATAGAACGCTCGGAATTCCCACTTTGAGGTGTTCGCCATATTGTCACGGACGGGCGAGAAGGATAGGGTGGAATTATGAGGTGGCTGCTGGCGCTTCTGTGTGCGGTGGGAACCGGGGTAGCCCAAACGGCCGCCAGCCAGGAAACGTATTACGTTTATGACCTCAACGGACGCCGCGTCCCGGCGGGGTGGTCCGTGGAACACACGGCTGCTCCCGGCGAATCCAAGACGGTGGAAAAGGCGATCTCTGTGAACGGGCGGACCGTACCCCGGCAGGAGGTCCACGAAAAGATCATTCAGGCAGATGCCTCGGGGAAGATTGTCGAGCGCACCATTACGCGCTATGACCCCAATGGCGTGCCGGGTCCGCCGGAGCGAGTAAGGGTGGAAGAAACGGCTGAAGCAGGCGGCGGCTCGCGGGTTGTCGAGACGGTGTGGCGAGCGGACATCAACGGGCGGTTCCGGCTCGCGGAACGTTCGGTTACGGAAGTGCGTAAAGAGGGGGATCGCGAGGTGTCCACGACGTCGGTGGCGCGCCCGACTCTGAATGGAACGCTGGAAACCGTGGAGCGCATAGATGGCGAACGTCGTAAGACCATCGAAGGCGTAGAAACGCAAACGTCTACATACCGACGGGATGCTTCCGGTAACTACTACGAGGCCGTGCGCCAGATTTCGAAAATAACGAAAATGGACAATCAGGAGCTTGCAACCTGGGATCAATATCTCGTGCGTGGGTCCCAACTCGTGCTGGACGGGCGAACCGTAACCCGGACCGTAAAAACGCCCGATGGCGCGCAAGTGAGCGAGGTGGACATATACCGCGCCGATGTGCCCGGGCGGCCCGCCGAGCCGGGACGCCCTGCGTTGCTCGAGCGGCAGGTCATCCAAAAAACCAAGCAGGAGGACGGATCTGTGGTGGAATCCCTCCTCGTGCGGCGGGCTTCACCGAACGACCCGGGTAAACTGGGTGAGCCGGAAAAAATCGGAGAACGAGTCTGTACGGGCAAGTGCGCGCCGTGATAGCGGTGCTTCAGAGCCCGGCTTCTTTCCACAGGGCATCCACACGCGCCTGGACTTCGGGCGACATGCGGATCACGTCCGGCCACCGGCGCTGAAACCCTTCTTCCGGCCACTTGCGGGTGGCGTCCACACCCATTTTGGAGCCATAATTCGGCAAGCGGCTGGCGTGGTCCAGGGAATCCACCGGCCCCATGACGAACTCAATGTCGCGTTCCGGATCGATATTGTTGAGCGCTCGCCACGCCACCTCCTGGACGTTTTGCACATCCACATCTTCATCCACCACCACGATGCACTTGGTGAACATGGCTTGCCCCAAGCCCCAGATCGCATGCATGACTTTCCTCGCTTGACCGGGATAGGACTTCCGGATGGAAACCAGCATGAGGTTGTGAAATACGCCCTCGGCAGGCATCGAAATATCTCGAATTTCCGGAATTTGGAGCTGCATTAAAGGCAAAAAAATACGTTCAATAGCCTTCCCCATGTAAAAATCCTCCATCGGCGGCACGCCGACGACGGTGGCGGGATAAATCGGATCTTTACGATGGGTGACGCAAGTAACGTGAAACACCGGGTATTCATCCGCCAGGGAGTAGAAGCCGGTGTGATCGCCGAATGGACCTTCCGTGCGCAGTTCTCCAAGCTCTACATAACCTTCCAGAACGATCTCGGCGTGGGCGGGCGCCTCCAGATCGCAAGTTTCGCAGGCCACCATCTCAACGGGCTTGCCGCGCAAGAACCCGGCGACCATCATTTCGTCTAAATCTGGCGGCAATGGCAAAATTGAGGAGAAGATCGTGGCAGGGTCGCCGCCCAGAGCCACCGCCACCTCCATACGCTTCGCCTTTCCTTCTTTGAGCAGGCGGCGGTAGTGTTCAGCGCCCTGCTTGTGCGTTTGCCAGTGCATTCCAGTGGTGCGGTCATCGAACACTTGCATGCGGTACATGCCGCAGTTTCGCTTTCCCGTCTCCGGGTTTTTGGAAAAAACCATGGGTAGCGTGATGAACGGCCCGGCGTCTTGGGGCCAGCAGTGCAAAATCGGGAATTCCCGGAGCGAGAAGCCATCGCGGCGCACGACTTCCTTTACGGGACCCGAAGAGACCCGTTTGGGGAAGAACGAGCCCATTTCGACCAGTTTCGGCAGCATTCTCAGCTTTCCGACCAGCCCTTGCGGCATCTGCATTTGAAGGTAGTCGGCGATGCGTGCGGCTATCTCATCGAGCGCATGTACCTCCAGTGCGATTTCCATGCGCCGCAAGCTTGCAAACGCATTGATCAGCACCGGAATCCGGCTGCCTTTGGGCTTTTCGAATAGGAGCGCTGGGCCGCCCGCTTTCACTGCGCGGTCGGCAAACGCTGTGATTTCCAGGTATGGGTCCACTTCGAAGGGAATGCGCTTCAGTTCCCCCTGTCTTTCGAGCGCTGCAATGAAGTCCCGCAAGTTGTTATAAGCCATAGCTATGCAAGAGAACGTCTCTTTCTAATATGATTGAATTTTGTCACGCAATTCGCGATAAGGAGTGAACATGCTCAATCGAGTAGCGGTTGTGACCGGCGCCAGCCGCGGCATTGGACGCGCCACGGCGCTGGCGCTGTGCCGCGCTGGTTTTGAGATCGTCGTGGCCTCCCCGGAGGTTGAAAAAAACGAAGAAGTGGCCGCCGAAATCCGAAACTGCAACGGAAAGGCGCTCACGGTGAATCTGGATCTTGCGTCGCTCGATTCCATCCGGGAGTGCTTCGAGCTGACCACCCGGGAATTCGGGCGCGTGGATGTGCTGGTAAATAACGCCGGGATCACACGCGACGCCCTCGCCATGCGCATGAAACCGGAGGACTGGAATCTGGTGTTGCAGATCAACTTGAGCGGAGCATTTTTTGCGTGCCAGCAAGTGATTCCGGCGATGTTGAAGCAGCGTTGGGGCAGAATCATCAACATCGCCAGCGTCGTCGGACAATCCGGCAATCCGGGTCAAGCCAACTATGTTTCTTCGAAAGCCGGCATCATCGGCCTGACCAAGTGTCTGGCGCAGGAGCTGGGAGGCCGCGGCATTACGGTGAACGCCGTAGCCCCCGGTTTTATCGAGACAGACATGACTCGTAACCTCCCTGCGGAGGTGAGAGACGCCATGCTCGCCAAAGTGCCTTTGAAGCGCCCCGGCAAACCTGAGGATGTCGCCGCCGCTGTCCGTTTTTTGGCGAGCGAGGACGCCAGTTACATCACCGGTCACGTGCTGAACGTGAATGGCGGCATGTACATGTGAGCGCCCGGTTTCGAAGCGTCACGCCAAGCCCGAGGGCGTTCACAGGCGGCTTCAAATACCTAATGCCTTGGCGGCCTTCCGCACGTCTTTCGGGTCTTCCAATTGAATGAAAGCGCCGTAACGGCCGGGTCCCGCGCATCCGGCTTGCAACGCGCGCACATTCACGCCGGCGGCGGCAAGCTTAGCGAGCACATCGGCAACCGCGCCTTTGCGGTCCTTGCCGTAAACGTAAAAAGCCACCTGCTTGGGCCCGATCTCAAGCTGGAGCTTGCGAGCCGCTTTTTTCAGCAGCGCATTGTCTTCGGCGGAAAGGTCGATCTTTGCTTTGCCTTCCCCAATGGGATAAGCCCACATGCCGATGAAGTTTACGCCAGCTTCTTTCAAGGCGGTCATGAGCTTTGCGCCTTCCCCACATTGATGGGGAATCACGATCGAGTAGTATTCAATCTTGGATATGGTGTCAGCCACAATTCACTCCTCAAAACATTTGGCGGTACAGATGCCGGCTACACCCCTGCCCGGCTATCTGCCATGCTCACATGATACATTTAAAAGTTATTCGCATGATGCAGAAAAAAACTCTGGCAGAACTTCAAGCCATCGCGAAGCAGGTCCGGCGGCACATCGTCGAGATGACCTGCGCGGCGAAATCCGGCCATCCGGGCGGTTCGCTTTCCGCGGTGGAAATCGTAGTCACTCTTTTTTACGACGTCATGAGGCACGATCCAGCTAACCCGGATTGGCCGGATCGCGACCGTTTCATCCTTTCGAAAGGGCACGCGGCGCCAGTGCTTTACGCCGTCATGGCGATGCAGGGGTATACGCCGCTGGACCAGCTCAATACGCTCCGCAAGCTCGGCTCGCCTTATCAAGGCCATCCGGACAAGCGCTTCATCCGAGCGTTGGAAGCCTCTACCGGGTCGTTAGGGCAGGGGCTGTCCATTGCGCTTGGAATGGGCTGCGCGGCGCGTCTGGACCACAAGGACTGGCGGACCTATGTCCTGCTGGGTGATGGAGAGATCCAAGAGGGGCAGATTTGGGAGGCCGCGATGTTTGGCGCCTACCATAAGGTTGACAACGTCACCGCCATCGTGGATTACAACAAGATTCAACTAGATGGCTTTGTCAAAGATATCATGGACTTAGAGCCCCTGGTGGACAAGTGGCGCGCCTTCGGCTGGAATGCTATCGAGCTGGACGGCCACGACATCCCCGCCTTGCAGAAGGCTTTCGCCGGGGCCAAAGAAACCAAAGGCAAGCCCACGGTGATCATCGCCCACACGGTAAAGGGCAAGGGTGTATCATTCATGGAAAACAACCCCAAGTATCATGGTGTAGCGCCAACGCCTGCGGAGCTCGAGGCGGCGCTGAAGGAGCTGGCATAATGGCGATTCAAACCAAGTTCGAACTCAAACTCGGGGCGGCCACGCGGGAAGCTTTCGGCCGCACGCTGGTGGAGTTGGGGAGGATGAACCCGAACATCGTGGTCGTGGATGCCGACCTCTCCAAATCCACGATGACTACTTACTTCGCCAAGGAGTTCCCGGACCGGTTCTTCACGTGCGGCATCGCCGAGGCCAACATGGTGGCGGTTGCGGCTGGACTGGCGGCCGCTGGAAAGATCCCCGTGGTTTCCAGCTTCTCGTGTTTCTTGTTGAACAAGACGTTCGAGCAGTTGCGAGTGACGGTGGCCTACCCTGGAACGAACGTGAAAGCGGTGGGCACGCATAGCGGCATCTCGATCGGAGAGGACGGCCCATCGCAGATGAGCGTCGAAGATACGGCTCTAGCAGGCGCCCTGCCGGGCTTCGTCGTGCTTTCCCCCGCAGACGAAGTGGCGGCGCGGGCTTTAGTGAAGATCATGATCGAGCATCAAGGGCCTGTGTTTCTGCGCGCCGGTCGGCCCAAAGTGCCCGTGATCTATTCGCCGGATCAGCGTTTCGAGCTTGGGAAGGCCATTGAACTGCTTCCTGGTTCGGACATTACGTTGATCGCTACCGGACTGATGGTGTCGGAAGCGATTCGAGCGGCGGAATTGCTCGATGCGGAGGGCGTCTCGGCCAGAGTCATCGATATTCATACCATCAAACCCATTGACCGCGAGGCCATTGCCCGTGCGGCGAGCGAGACGGGCGCCATCGTAGTGGCGGAGGAACACTTGGTGGATTGCGGCTTGGGGGTTCGGGTGGCGCAGGTGGTGGCGGAAACCTCGCCGTGCGTGATGGAGTTTGTGGGGATTCGTGAGACCTACGCCGAGTCGGGATCTCCCGATGCCCTGCTCGAAAAGTACGGTTTGGTGGCGAAGCATATCGCGGCTGCCGCGCGCAAGGCGCTGGCCCGCAAGCGGTAGTCGTAGTACAAGGTGGGGGACGGGCCATTGGCGTTGCGTCCCCCGGGAGCGGACAGGGAAACCTGAGGGGCTGTGTATGGCGCCCGGGAGTAGGACCGTAGCCGACATGCTCGCGGCCCTGGTGGAATACCGGGAAAGCGAATTCGCTCGTGTCTCACGGCTGTTACATGACGAGGTGGGCCAGGTGCTAAGCGCTGTGGGCCTGCAACTGGAAGCCTTGCGCATGGATTTCCAGGACCGTGTTCCTGAACTCACCGAGCGCACCGCTGAGATTCAAAATATCTTGGAGCAGGCGGTGAAGCTCGTGCGAAACCTCAGCTACGAACTCAATCCCGCGATCGTCGACCGCGCCGGGCTACCGTTTTCGTTGGACCGACTCGTGGGGCGGTTCCGCGACAACTTTCCGGGGACCATACGCCTGTTGCACGACCCGGGCGCCCATGTGCCTGGGAAAATCGGTTCGGCGTTTTACAAAATCGCCGAACAGGCGATCGGGAATGCGGTAGCGCATGCGCAGTGTAGTTTGATAGAAATATGGGTGCGCCCCACCAAGGCCGGCATTGCCTTGGAGATACGGGATAATGGGAGAGGATTTGATGTAACGGCTAGCCGCGCGCAGACGGCGGGCTTAGGGCTGACGCTTATGGAGCATTACGCTGCGGAGGCAGGTTTGGCGTTTTCCGTAGTCAGCGAGCCCGGGAGGGGAACCACGGTTCGCGCGGTCTACCGTGCCGCGCCAAAGACGGCGCCGGCTGAGTTGGGGGAGCCGGCGCATTGAGGACATCGAAGTATCATGCCATACGGCGTATTGCTGGTTGACGACCACAAAATTATGCGGGATGGCATCAAAGCCATCCTGAGGCACAACGAAGAGTTCCGGGTGGTAGGCGAGGCGGATAACGGCGCCGACGCCATCCAGTTTTGCAAAAAGCAGCACCCCGACCTGGTTCTCATGGATATTGGCCTGCCGGAGCTCAACGGTATTGAAGCTACTACGGAAATATTGCGACACTGCCCCGAAACGAAAGTCGTCATTCTCTCGATGTATGACGACGAAAACTCCGTGGTGAGCGCAATCCGTTCCGGCGCCCGCGCTTTCGTGCTCAAGAAAGCCTCCGATAACGACTTGGTGGATGCGCTGCGCACCGTGGCTCGGGGGGGCTCCTACTTGAGCCCGCAGGTGTCAGACCGCTTGCTTTTACGCATCCAGCGCGGAGATCTGAGCTCGAAGGGGCCAGGGACAATGCTCGAAGGCCTGTCCCCCAGAGAGTTGCAGGTGCTCCGCCTGGTGGCGGAAGGGAAAACTAGCAAAGAAATCGCCGTCTTGCTAGATTTAGGGCTGCAAACCGTCCGCAGCTATCGCAAGACGATGATGCGGAAGCTGAAGGTGAGCAACGTGGCGGGGCTAACGCAGATTGCGCTTGCTGCGGGCGTCACCCGCTTTCAGACCAGCGAGTCTCGATAGGCGGGAGAGAAATTCGCGCCGGCCCCCACTAGATGTTCGGGAGGCGCCTGATGAAAATTATTATCCGGTGGCAGAGGAACCGGTGGCCGGCGCGGCGCTCGCTCGCTCCCCCGCCGGTACGCACAGCGGTGCTGGGTTCGTTGTGCCGGCTGCCAGAAAACGGCCAGCTTCGGGTGTTTCCGGAAGGGTGGAGTCCCGAACTGCTGGCCTACGCCCCGGAGAGCTTGATAGTTCCTGCACGCACGCTCGGTTGGTTGGCCCGTGCAGTCAGCTCGGGGCAGGCGCCGCTCCCCTCCGTGAGCCACTCGGTGGTGGCTCTGGTGGATGGCGAGGCCGGGCGACTGACCGAAGAGGACCGTGCCATGATTCGTAAAGCATGGAATGTTCCTCTTGTGGAGCAATGGCATTCAGATGGGGCGGAACCTCGGGAGGCGCGCCCCTGCTTGCACGCTGCTTGCGCGGCGGACTGAGCGCCGCCGCCGCAAACCGCAGGCGGAACCGGGCCACCGGCAACTCTCCCGGGAGCGTTCCGTATGTATTGGCGGCCGTCGCTTGCGCCAGAGCCATGTCGTTTCACCTTATATCGGGTCCCGATTCAAAACGGTTGCCGGAGCCACGTGACCGCCATCCCACCAACCGGGCCTCGATCGCTAGTCACGGCGGGACCTTCAAACCTTCACCACGACAAGCCAGAGAAACGTGGCGGCGGCGATCACCGCCCCATGAGGCAGCCGCAGAGCTTCCGGCCGGGCTACATCCAGCTCCGGGTGGCGCTCATAGGGAACGCGCCGGCGCACCAGAGCCGCCAGGATCCTCCCGACGTTCCGCAAGGTCCTACCCAGCACCCGCCGCCGCCAAGCCAGCACGATGGCGCAGACGCCGCCTAGCAAGGCCGTAGTGACGAATATTCGCAACCAGTTTTCCGGTCCGGCGATGGCGCCGGTTGCAGCCATCAATTTCAAATCTCCACCGCCCACGCCGCGGAGCGCATACAACGGGATGTACACCAGTAATGCGAGTCCCACGCCCTTGATCGCCGACAGAAGCCCGGCGCTGCCTCCGATGGCCGCCTGCAACGCGAGGCCGGCTGCAAGACCGGCTGCCGTCAACCAGTTAGGAATCCTACGCCAGCGCAGATCCCATGTCGCGGCGACGATCATCAGCGCGCCCAACAGCCAGCGTAACGGAACGGCAAGCGTCATGGGGGAATCCAACAGAAATCAACCGCATTATACCGGCTTTGCGTGCGTTCCTGCGCCGAACTTGATAGGCTGGTCAGTTCTTTAGGAGTTACACCCGTGTCCCCTACCGGCGCCCAGCGCATGAGTCAAGGCAGCGCCGCATTTGCGTATTTGTGCGCACTCGTGGCCGCCATTTCCGGCCTTCTTTTCGGTTTCGATATCGCTGTGATCAACGGAGCCATCATCTTCTTGCGCGAACAATTTCATCTCACCGAAATCCAGACCGAAGCGGCGGCCAGCAGCTTGCTCGTCGGCTGCGTACTGGGAGCTTCTGTGGCGGGCTGGCTGAGCGACCGGTGGGGCCGGCGCAGAATTCTGATTGCGGCGGCAATGCTATTCGCCGGCTCTTCGCTCGCGGCGGCTTTACCCCGGAACCTTCCTGAGTTCGCCGCCGCCCGGTTCGCCGGGGGCATAGCCATCGGCGTGGCGTCGATGCTTGCGCCGCTTTACATTGCTGAGGTGTCGCCCGCGCGCATACGCGGGCGATTGGTGGCTCTGAACCAGATGGCCATCGTCACTGGAATTCTGCTGGCTTACCTGGTCAACTGGGCGCTGTCCTTCCTGGGACCGCAAAGCTGGCGGTGGATGTTCGCGGTGGCGGCGCTGCCCTCGCTGGCGTTTTTTGCCGCCTTGTTCTTTGTCCCGGAAAGTCCCCGGTGGTTGACGGAAATGGGCCGTGAAGATGAGGCTCTCGAGGTGCTCACGCGCGTCAGTGGCGGCCGGCAAGCGCAGGCGGAGCTGGCGGCAATTCGAGCGGCGATCCACGAAGAGCGCGGCACGCTCCGCGAGCTGTTTGAACCCGGCTTCCGACGCGCTCTGGCGATAGCAGTGGCGCTTGCCGTACTTCAGCAGATCACCGGCATCAACACCGTCCTGTTTTACGGATCGCTCATTTTCCGGGAGAAGGTGGGAGGACACAGTGAATCGGCGGCCATCGGCGCTAACGTGATTATTGGGCTGGTCAACTTCCTGGCGACCCTGGTGGCCATTTGGGTGATCGACAAGCTGGGGCGGCGTCCGCTACTGATGCTCTCCTCCGCGGGAATGGCGCTTTGCCAGTTTGCCTTAGGCGCAGCATTTCGGATTCAACCGCCGCCCGCATGGCTGGTGCTCGCTTGCATGCTGGTGTGCGTGGCGAGCTTTGCGGTGGGAATGGGACCGGGAGTCTGGGTGCTTCTGGCGGAGATTTTTCCCACGCGGATACGCGGGCGCGCCATGTCCATCGCCACCATCAGCCTTTGGACCGCGTGCGTGGCTCTGACCATGACGTTCTTGACGCTCGCGCAAGCCATTACCGTCACAGGGGCGTTCTGGCTCTACGGCGCGATGTGCGTGACTACCTTTCTCATCGTGCGGTTCGCTGTTCCGGAGACCAAAGGGCGCACGCTCGAGGAGATCGAAAGGATGTGGAAACGCCGCTGAGGCTCAATGAATCACGGTTCGCGCGCCGCCCGTCAGCCGCCCCAAGCCCTTCGTCTTCAGCCGCACCTGGACTTTGTGCGGGCGTCTTTGCCCGGAAGTTTGAGGCGTATAGCCGGCCACGTATTCGGTGCGAATATAGCCCACAATCGCGCTCAGAATCTGCCTCACGGTGGATGGGCCGAACAAACGTGGGTCGAAAGCGCGGCCTCCGGTTCTCTCCGCCAGGCTCGCGAACTCCTGGATTTGATGCTCTTTGTCTTGAAGCCGCATCAGACGGTCCTGTGCGCCAGGCGTCAATTGCCCATGGCGGTCTACGGTTTGCCGGGCGGCGTTGGCTTGCTCCAGAATTTTCTCGTGTCCCAGCACCACGGGGTGCACCGTGACGCCCAGTTCGCTAGCGACTTTCCATGCATCTTCCGCGCGGGCGTCGGTGGTCCCGAACCCGTCGGAAAACACGACGATCATCCGGCTGGCGTTGACCGACGATCGCGCCATGTCGCGCGCGGTTTCGATCACCGCTTCATAAAGCTGCGTGCCGCTCATGCCGCCTTTCCGTCCGGGCGGCGGCTTCAAGGTTGCGCTCCGGAGGCCCGAGTTGCGCCGGCGCGTCGGACTTTCCAGCAAGCTAAACGCGTGCTTGAGCTGCGCTAAATCACGAGAAGGGCCGGCGAGCCGCCAGAGCCGGGAATCGAAGGCGTAAACGCCAAGGCTGACGTACCCCAACCCGTCTAACAGATCTTCTTTGAACGCCACCCAATCGAGCAGCCCTTCCTGCATCACGCTGCCGCTGACGTCAAACAGAAGGATGATCTCGACCGGGATGCTGCGCGGCGCAAAACGGCCGCCTTCAAAGACGGCGATTTTCTGGGGTTTTCCATCTTCCAGGATTTCGATATCGCTCGGCTGAACGTGCGTGACGTAACGGTTTTTTTGGATGACGTGAAACGGCGCCAAGATCAGCGTGGTCTCCGTGCGGAAGACCGGAAGCTCCTCGCCTGCGGGGGGCGTGGTCTGTGCGGCGGCTGTCAATGTGCAGCAGACAAACGCCGCTGCGGTGTAGAAGCCTCGACATGCCTTCGGGACCATAGCGCCCTTTTTTGGGTCTATCGCACAGGCAGCCAGACCAGCATTGCGTCGGGGCCGCGGTTCGCCCAGGCGTAGTAGGGAATGAAGGCCAGAGTTACGGGGCGCTCCGGAAGCGGCAGAGCTTCCGCAGGCATATACAAGGGCTCCTCGGAAAGCGGGCGCTTCCAGGTGAATCCTTGATGCCGGATCACCGTAACGCCGCCCAGAAGATCCTTCTCAAAGCGTGGCGTAAATGCGGCGGACGGCGACACCGCAACATCGGGCAGCTTCACCGTGGGATTGTCCGCTTGCTCCATGCAATAAACCAACGGCCCTGCCTGAACCGCCACCTTTTTCCAGTTTTCCGGGATGCGCGGGTTAGAAGCGATGAGCCGGGGCGCTACGTGGAATGCGAGCGTAACGCGGTCGCCCGGGTTCCACTTCCGGCGCACGGCGTAGTAAGCGTTAGCCGCAGCGGGTTGGGCTTCCGGTTTGCCGTTGACCGCCACACGCGCGCCTGGAGACCATGAGGGGATGCGCAAGAACAGCGTAAACTCTTCGGGTTTGGCGGGCGACACACGGAGGGTAACATTTCCTTTCCATGGCATGCCGGTCTCTTGGACTACGCGCAGCGGCGTTCCGCTTTCCAGTTTCCAATCCATTTCCGAGTTGTCATAGAAGTGGACATACAGCCCTTCCCGGCTGGTGCTGTAGAAATAGCCGCTGAGAGCGGTAAACGTGCGCTCGATGTTGGGTGGGCAGCAGGTGGTGCGGTACCACGGATTGCGTATCTGTTCGCCGTTCGAAGCCAGGGGATTGCGGTAGCAGTACAGCGTGCCGTCCAGCGACATGCCGGAATTTATGCCGTTGTACAAAGCGCGCTCCATGACATCCGCGTACCGGGCCTCGCCGGTGATCGCCAGCAGCCGCTGGTTGAAGATAAAGTTGCCGATGGCGGCGCAGCTTTCGGTGTAGGCGAGATAGTTCGGCAATTCGTACGGATCGCCGAAAGCTTCGCCTTGGGCGCGAGAACCGACCCCGCCGGTGACGTACATTTTCCTACGGGTGAGGTCTTCCCAAAGAATATCTAAGGTTTTGCGATAGGCCGGGTCGCCGGTTTCGATGTAGTAATCTGCGGCGCCGGTGGCCGCGTACATGGCGCGCACGGCGTGCCCTTCAAACTGGGTTCGCGAGGTGAACGGAATGCCGCTAAACATGTAGCGGATTTCGCTATCTCGAAGGTTGAGGCGCTCGCGCTCGACGCCGCTTAGCAAGTAGCCTGCCAGGTCCAGGTACTTGCGTTCGCCGGTGGTCCGATACAATTCCGCCAAAGCCAGCTCGAGTTCGGGGTGTCCGGTCAGCAGGGGGCGTTTCGGCGCCGGGCCGAAGTCGCGGAGCAAGTAATCGACAAAGCGGATGCCGCCGTCCAGCAGCTTCCGATCTCCGGTCGCCCGGTAATAGGCGATGGCGGCTTGCAAGAGATGCCCTAAACAGTAAAGTTCATGCCCGCTCTGCATGCGCTGGAAACGATCCTTGGCGCGCTCTTCGACAAACCAGGTGTTCAGATAACCGCTGGGTTCCTGAGCGGCGAGAATTTCCTGGATCAGGCGGTCTATAGTGGCGCGTAACTTCGGGTCGTCGCGAACCTCCAGCGACCAAGCGGCGGCCTCGATCCACTTATAAATATCTGAGTCGGTGAACAGCGGCCCTTGACGGGGAACGTTCTTAGCCCCGGTGAGGCGGCGAAAGTTGTCCATCACTCCGTTTTGCTCGAGGAGTTCGAGCAGGGTGGGAATGCTGCGCTCGATGGTGACGGTCTGGCGGCTTTTCCAAAATCCCTCCATGAGCCTGACGGCGCGCACAGGCACGGGGTGAAGCTTGGCGTGGGGCGAACGCTCGAGGTGGAGGACGGCTTGATCCTTCCACGCTGCGGGAAAGGCGGTTGCGGCAATCAAGAAGAAGGCGTACATTCTGGCCATAAGCTTTTCAAGTGGCGGTAAACAAGGGCTATGGGCAATCCCACGACGTTAAAATAGCACCCTTCGATACGGGAAACAAACTTCGAAGCGAGGCCTTGGATGGCGTAGGCGCCGGCTTTGTCGGCCGGTTCGCCGCTGGCTACATAAGCGCTGATTTCCGCGTCGCTTAAAGCGGCGAAATAGACGGTGGTCGTCTCCGCGTCAACCACTTCCCGATCTGGCGTGCGCAGGCAGATTCCCGTGATCACTTGGTGGGCTCGGCCCGATAGCAGGCGCAACATCCGGCGGGCGTCTTCAGCGTCGCGCGGCTTTTCCAGAATTTCGCCGCCTGCGACCACAATGGTATCGGCCGCAAGAATGATGTCGCCGGGCGTGCAGGGCAGGGCGCGGGCTTTGTCGCGGGCTAGCCGCTGGGCATAAGCGGCCGGCGTTTCACCTGGGAGGGGCGATTCCTCAATGCCCGGAACGGCAGTGCGGAAGGGAATGCCGGCCGCAGTCAGGATTTCTCTACGCCGCGGCGATGCAGAGGCCAAAACCAGCATAAGCGACCATGGTAGCGCGGTGGTAAAATACGGGTTCAGTCCCCATGGAACGCGCCCTGAAGACGATTGTGAAGTTGCGCTTGTCGCAGGATAGCGAAGCCCGCGAAAAGCTGGTTTGCCGGGGATGGCCGGTGGCGGTGGGCAAGACCATTGCCGCTCATTCTCGGGCGCTCAGGATGGTGAGGCAAACGTTGATTGTTGAGGTGGAAGACGCCATCTGGCAACGGCAATTGTTCTCCTTGCGCGAACAGATTCTCGCACGGCTTTCTCAGGCTCTGGGCGCCGGTATGGTGGAAGACGTCGAGTTTCGCATCGGCCTCCGTCGCCCCATGCCGCACCGCGAGGAGCGCGGGGCGAATCCCCAGGCGCAACTGTGGGACGAGGCGGATGGGATCCGTGATCCCGTGATGCGCAAACTGTATATCCGATCGAGGCGGAAGGCGCTCGCTTGAAAATCACCGAACAAGAAGTACGATACGTTGCCGCGCTGGCGAACTTGAGCCTCAGCGACGATGAGGTCCGAAAGCTGGCCAAGGATTTGGATGAGATTCTCACGCATGTCGACAAGCTGAATGAACTGGACACCAGCGGTGTCGAACCCATGGCGCAAGTGCTATACGACGCCGAAGAGACCGCCACCCTGCGTGAGGATGTGGAACAGCCCACCATCTCGAATGCCGAAGCGATGGCCAACGCTCCGCTGGCGAGCGCCGGTTACTTCAAAGTGCCGAAGGTGATCGAGCGATGAATTGGGTTGAGCTTTCGATCGACCAGGTGCGCGCCGGGCTGGCGGCTGGAGAATTCAGCGCCGTAGAGCTGGCTGAGCAAGCGTTGCGGTTTGCAGAGGCGGAGAATCCCAAGACCAACGCCTATCTGCACTTCTGCCCGGAGAGGGCGCTGGCGTCGGCGCGCCGCGTGGATGAAAAGCTGGCCCGTGGCGAAGACCCCGGGCCTCTCGCGGGCGTTCCGGTAGCCGTGAAGGACGTGATCCTGACGCGCGGCGTGCGCACCACCTGCGCTTCCCGGCTGCTCGAACATTACATTCCTCCGTACGACGCCACGGCGGTGGTGCGGTTGGAGCAGGCCGGCGGGGTGATCATAGGCAAGACGAATTGCGATGAGTTCGCCATGGGCTCATCGAATGAGAATTCGGCTTTCGGTCCGGTTCGGAACCCTGTGGACCTCGAGCGTGTCCCAGGCGGTTCGAGTGGTGGTTCGGCGGCGGCGGTGGCTCAGGGAACCGCCGTAGTCGCTCTCGGCTCCGACACGGGCGGATCCATCCGGCAGCCCGCTTCGTTTTGCGGCGTCGTCGGAGTGACGCCGACCTATGGGCGCGTTTCCCGTTACGGGTTGACTGCGTTCGCAAGTTCGCTGGATCATATTGGGCCTTTTGCGCGGAACGTCAAGGATGCTGCAACGCTGCTGGAAGTCATTGCGGGTCGGGACGAAAAGGATGCTACGTCCGCTTTCGCGCCCGTGCCCCGTTACACGGAGCAGCTCGACGGCAGCGTGAAGGGAATGCGCGTCGGGTTACCCAAAGAGTACTTCGCCGGGCTTTCCAACGAGACCGGCGAGTTGCTATGGAAGGCGGCCGGAGTATTGAAAGAGCTAGGCTGTGAAGTCTTCGAGATCAGCCTGCCGCATACCGAATATGCGATCGCCTGCTATTACATCATTTGCACGGCGGAGGCGAGTTCAAATTTGGCGCGCTACGACGGCGTGCGTTACACGACGCGATCCGCCGAAGGCGGCACGCTGACGGAGATGTATCGCAAAACGCGCGGAGAGGGGTTCGGAGCGGAGTGCAAGCGGCGCATCATGCTGGGCACTTATGTGCTAAGCGCCGGTTACTACGATGCCTATTACTTGAAGGCGCAGCGGGTGCGTACGCTCATTTATCAGGATTTTCTACGCGCTTTTGAACAGGTGGACGCGGTGGTCGCCCCGGTGTCGCCCTTTCCGGCATTCAAGCTCGGCGAGAAGATGGATGATCCGCTGGAGATGTATCTTTCGGATATCTACACGATTACCGGATCTTTGGCGGGTATACCGTGCATGAGCGTTCCCTGCGGGAAAACAACGGGGGGGCTGCCGGTGGGGATGCAGATTCTGGCGCGGCATTTCGCCGAGGCGGACATGCTGCGGCTCGGGGCGGCTTACGAGCGCGCAGCCGGCGCCGGGGCTTAGCATCGACGCGGTGTGTAAACAAACAGGGGAGAAGGGGGATGGCCACGCTGGCGCTTTGGGTAGTGTTGTCTTGCTGGGCGGCGTTCGCTATCTGCCTGGCGGTTAATCACGTACGGGTGCGCAGGCGGCGCGGAGCGGAAAAGGGGCGGGATCAAAAAGGCGAGTTGCGTGCGCCGGAATCGATGCTGGGCCTCGCGATAGAAGGCGTAGCGGTGGCTCTCGTATTCACTCAGCCCGAATCCTGGCCTAAGGTTTCTCATGTGGCCGCCGCCGTGGCTATGCTGCTGTCGACCGGTTCGGTTGCATTGCTGGCGGCGGCGCTGCGTCATTTGGGGCGGCACTGGCGCATCAAGGCTGTCGTGACTGAGGACCACGAGCTGGTGACCACAGGTCCCTATTCGGTGGTCCGCCATCCGGTGCTGCTGTCGCTGTTTGCGCTGACGGTGGCCTCCGGGCTCCTGCTGGCGCCACCGGGGCGTCTGGTGGCGGCGGTGGCCCTATACATAGCAGGCACGGAAATCCGCGTGCGAGCCGAAGAGCGCTTGCTGCGACGCCGGTTCGGCGCCGCATTCGACGCGTACCGTTCTCGTGTGGCAGCCTATCTGCCTTTCATTCGCTAGTTTCTCCATCTGCTATTCTGGAGGCAGGCGAGTTCCGCACCCTCATGAGGTACACCACCCGGCAACATTATGGAGACTACGACTCGATCGGCGGCTACTTCCCACGCGGGGTGAAATGGCTGCTGATCGCCAATTTTTCCATATTTGTGGCGTATTTCTTCGCGGTGCGGTTGGGGTTCGGCGCATGGTTCGGACCATTCAAACTGGTGCCGGCTATGGTGCTAAAGCTGTTCTTTGTATGGCAGCTTTTCACATACATGTTTCTCCATGATCCCTGGGGCTTTTGGCATATTCTGCTGAACATGCTGACGCTATGGATGTTCGGCAAGGACTTGGAAGCGGTGTGGGGAACTCGGCGGTTTCTCCAGTATTACTTCCTGTGCGGGGTGGGCGCCGGGATTTGCGTGGTGGTTGCGAATGTGCTGTTCGGAGACACACGCTCGGCGACCATTGGAGCTTCCGGAGCTATTTTCGGAGTGCTCCTGGCTTTTGGGATGTTGTTCCCGGATACGACGGTGTTGTTCTCATTCCTCTTTCCGATCAAAGCCAAATACTTCGTCATCATTATGGGGGCCATTGCGTTTTTGTCGACGCTGGGGTCGACGGGCAGCGGAGTCAGCCACGTGGCGCACCTGGGAGGCATGATCTTCGGCTGGATCTACTTGAGGTCGCGCCGGCTGCCGCTGACGGTTCAGTGGCCGAGCTTGCGCGAAATCTACCAGCGGTGGAAGCTGGAGCGGAATAAGAAGAAGTTTCAGGTTTATTTGCGGAAGCGCGAAGCGGACCGCGACCGCTGGGTGAATTAGCGGGATCCAGATCCAGAGTCGACTCCGGCAACCCGCGGCGCCTCCTCGCGCGTCTAACAGATTGGTATAGTGCAGGTTGGAGGGTCAGTATGCCCGCGCGTAAGATGTTCTCGTTGGCTATAGCCGCTTCCGTGGCTTTCTGCGGCGTTCTTCTAGTGGCTCAACAGGGACCGGTGAAGGAATCTTCGGAGACGGTAGCCCGCCCGCGACCGAAAAAAGAGGGGGAGGCGAAGGCTGAAGAGAAAATTCCATCCAAGTTCGGCAAGAAAAAGTCGGATCTCCCGGAAGGGATGCCGACGTTTCGCAGCGACGCCATCACCGTTACGGTTGATGTGGCGGTGCTGGGACCGAAGGGCCAGTTCATTCCGGGCATCCCGAAAGGCAACTTCCGAATTTTGGAAGATGGCGTGCCGCAACAAATCACGAGCTTCGCCACTACGGAAGCGCCTATGACCGTGTGCTTGCTGATCGAGTTTAGCAACCTGTTCCAGTATTACTGGGGAGAGACATGGTATCAAACGCTGACTGCGGCTTACGGCTTTCTGGAAACCTTGAAGCCGGAGGATTACGTGGCGGTGGTGGCCTACGACATCCGTCCCGAAATCCTTGCGGATTTTTCCACGGACAAACGCAAAGCTTACGAGGCCATGCAGCGGTTGCGCATCGCAGCGTATTCGGAATCCAACCTGTATGACGCTCTTACCGACACTGCGGAGCGCATGTCGGATATCGAGGGGCGAAAAGCCATTGTGCTGATAGCTTCTGGAATCGATACATTCAGCAAACTCACTTTCGATAAGGCGCGCAAAAAGATTCAGGACGCCGGCGTGCCCATCTACGCTATTGGCTTAATGCAGGCGTTGCGCGAATGGTATGACGCGCGCGGCATGCTAGGTCCCATCGCGCGATTGGACTTCTTGCAAGCGGACAATCAAATGCGGACGTTCGCCACCGAAAGCGGCGGGCAAGCCTTCTTCCCGCGCTTCTACGGCGAGTTTCCAGGCATCTTCCGCGCCATTCACGAGGCGCTGCGCAATCAATACTCGTTAGCCTATCAGCCCACCAATCAGGCGCGCGACGGAAAGTTCCGCAAGATCAAGGTCGAGCTTGTCAACCCCGCTACCGGAGAGCCGCTGCGCATTGTAGACGAGAAGGGCAAGCCGATGAAGTACCGCATCATCGCAAAGAACGGGTACACGGCGCCGCGCGAAGTCGAATAGCACCCACGAATGGTGAGTGCTGTAGTGCTTTCCTACATTCCGCCGGAAACTTGAGAGGCGAATTTTCCTCCTGCGAGAGTGTGCTTGTCAAGTGAAATATTTCTTACTGATGCAAGCTGTTACGAACGCGTTGACAGGGGTCTTGAGAGTCTGTTACCTTCACAGAGTCTCATGCGCTCCAGTTCTTCGCTTGATGCTTCCTCATCTCGATTGATTTTGCTCGTGGACGATCACTCTTTAGGGCTCGCTGCGCGCAAGGCGGTGCTGGAGGAAGCCGGCTACAAAGTCGTCGCCGCATCTTCGGCCGCCGAGGCGCTCGAAGCGTTTTCCAAGCGCCATTTCGATTTGCTGGTGACCGACTACCGGATGCCGCGCATGAACGGGATCGAGCTGATCCGGCGCATCCGCGAACAGCGCGAAGATCTGCCGGTAATTTTGGTCTCCGGCGTCGCCGATGCGCTGGGGCTTGCCGAAAGCAACACGGGCGCCAATGTGGTCATCCAGAAAAGCGCCAACGAAGTCACGCACCTGGTGCGGGCGGTGGACCGCCTCTTGCAACGGAAGACACAGCGCAAGCCCGCAGGCCGGGTGCGCGGAGCCACGAAGGCGCGGCGGCAAAGCGCGTCGTAAACGCCATGTCTGGCAGGAAGCTGGTTGCGCTCGGCGCGCTGTGTATGTGCGGGTTCGCTATCGCGGCGGCGCCGATCAGCGCGGCGACGAAAGACTATGTCGCGGCCGAGCGTGCAGCGCGCGGAGTGGCGCAAGGATGGCTGCAGCGGCTTTCGTTGCGTGAGCGCGTGGCGCAACTGGTCATGGTTCCGTTTTACGGCGACCTGCCCCGTCCTCGCTCGCAAGCCTGGCGCGAATATGTGCGCTGGGTGCGGGAATTGCGTGTGGGCGGGCTGATCTTGATTAACCGGATCGAAGACGGCGTGGCGCGCAATGCGGAACCATACGAGATGGCGGTGTTTTTGAATCGCATGCAGCGGCTGGCTCCGTTGCCGTTGATCGTGGCGGGGGACTTTGAACGCGGCGCGTCGATGCGCGTCGCTGGAACCACGAAGTTTCCTCACTTGATGGCGTTCGGCGCCGCAGGAGATCTCGAAGCTACGCGCGCTTTAGGAAGGGCAACGGCGCAGGAAGCGCACGCGCTGGGCGTGCAGTGGATATTTGCGCCCGATGCCGACGTCAACAACAACCCCGACAATCCCATCATCAACATTCGCTCTTTTGGGGAAGACCCGGGGCGAGTGGCCGAACACGTGCGAGCCTTTGTGGAAGGCGCACACGCTGCGCCGGGGCGGCGCGTGCTGGTGACGTTGAAGCACTTCCCGGGGCATGGTGACACGGCTACGGACAGCCACCTCGGACTGGCGCGCAATGATGCGGACCGAAAAAGGCTGGATGCGGTGGAGCTGGCGCCGTTCCGCGCGGGCATAGCAGCGGGAGCGGACGCCGTGATGACCGCTCATATGGCTGTGCCGGCTCTGGACAGTCCGGAGATTCCAGCGACCGTCTCTCGCAGGATCCTCACCGGGTTGCTGCGGGACGAACTTGGTTTTCGCGGCATCATTGTGACGGACGCCATGGACATGCAAGGGCTGGCGAGACAGTTCTCTCCGGGCGAGGCGGCGGTGCGGGCGATCGAGGCGGGCGCCGACCTGCTCTTGATGCCGCCGGAACCGGAGGCGGCCGTGAAGGCAGTGACGGAGGCGGTCGTCCGGGGGCGGATTTCCCGACGCCGCATTGATGAAAGCGCCCTGCGTCTTCTCACCGCCAAGGTGTTATCCGGTTTGGGGCGAAAACGCTTCGTCGACGTGGAACAGATCGCCGCAGGACTGGATTCCCCCGAGGCCGGCGAACTCGCGCGGACAGTAGCGGAACGGGCGGTGACGGTCCTGCGAAATGAGGGCGCAGCGATCCCTTTGTCCCAGCCCGAACGGGCGTGTTATTTTGTGTTGTTCGAAAACCGCTACGCTGTCACAGGGCGCCGTCTGGCTGCGGAAGTGAGGCGGCGTGCGCCGAAAGCGCAGGTGTGGTTGTGGGATCCGGGAGTGCCGCAAGTGCTGGTGGACCAGGCGGTGCGCGATGCTCGCCGAGCAAGCGCCGTAGTGATTGCGACGTTCGCCACCGCCAGCGCCTACCGAGGGTCAACGGAGCTGACCGGCAACTACCCGTTGCTGCTAGAGCGGTTACAAAAGGAAAAAGAAACGCCGCCTGTGGTTTTGGTGTCGCTAGGGAATCCGTACTTGATAAGGTCGTATCCGGGTGTGGCGGCGTATATGACCGCATTCAGCACCGCGCCCACTTCGGAGGAAGCCGTTGTCAAAGGACTGTTTGGGGAGATCCCCATGGTAGGACAGACGCCGGTGTCCATCCCGGGCCTGGCAAGAATCGGCGATGGGATTCGGGTGGAAGCGCGCCGCCGCTGAGCCTGCTATCGTGGCAGTTGCCCGGAGAGAAAGTCGCCGAGCTTCTCTGCCGGGAAACGGATGCCTAGGAAGAAGCTTCCGAACAGTCCGTAGACGGCGCTGACTTCATCGAAGCGCATTTCGTAGATGATTTTCTTGAACAGGAGAGGATCATCGGCGAACAAGTCGACTCCCCACTCCCAATCGTCGAAGCCGATGGAGCCGGAGATGATCTGCCGCACCTGTTTGGCGTAACGGCGCCCGATCAATCCGTGTTCATGCATCTGGCGCTGACGCTCGGCCATGGGAAGTTGATACCAGTTTTTGTGCTCGCCGCGGAAGCGGTTCATAGGGTAGAAACAGACGTAGCGCGAGGCGGGGAGTTCAGGCCACAGGCGCGGCGCCATAGCGGCGCGCTGCCGGGCGAGCACTTGTTCGATTTCCGCCTCCCATGCTTCCGTACCGGGAGCCAGGCCTTTTGCGGCGAGCTCCGCGTAGGTCTTGGCGCTGGACTCGTAAAGCCCGAGCTCGATGACGGAGAGGTACGAGTGAGCCGGCTCGAGATACTGTCCGAGGCCGAGTGAGCGGATTTGGAGTTCAACCTCCGCCAGCGCGTCAAAGCTTTTACGAAAATGGATGGCCATCCAGTCGCCCTTGTGGCCCAGCAGGGCGTAAAAAGCGCTGCCTTCGGCGCCACCCTTTTCCATGGCGGTGAAAGCCACCGTAGCTTCATGAACGACGCGATCGCGCTCTTCCCAGGACAAACTTGTCCATGCGGGCCAGTTCAAGCGAAACATCTGGTGAAGAACCGCGGAGCCCTCCAACGTAAGGGGTGCGGACGGCATAGTGGACGTGACCATAAATCAGAATGCTCCCAGAAATAGACTTATCGTCTATGTGCGCATAAGTTTTCGGACCGCTTCTTCCAGCATCCTGGGCATAAACGGCTTTTGCAGAAAAGCGACCTGCGCCTCGGGTCCGTAAGACAGCGGATCGGCCGGGTATCCGCTACAAACCAAAATACGGACCGACGGGTTTACCCTGAGAATCTGCTGGAGCAACATTTCGCCGGAAATATCGGGCAATGTCATATCGGCGATGATCAGCGCGAAACTTGACGGCGCTGCGGAAAACGTTTCCCAAGCCGCGTTTCCCGAGGCGGCGGCTTCCACGTCATATCCCAGTTGTTCCACGAAACGTTGCATCAACTGAAGCAAAGCCGGCTCGTCGTCTACAATCAGAACACGGGGATTCGATCGAGAATTTACCCCCATAATTGGCTACTATTGTCGCACATTACTGGAAGGCGTAAGGAATCGGATATGAAATCGCACACGGAGTATTTGACATTCCGGACGCGGCAGCACCGGGAATATGTAAACATCACCAACCAAGTCGAAACGGCAGTGGCCCAAAGCGGCGTTCAAGAGGGTATGGTGCTGGTGTCGGCCATGCACATCACCGCCGGCGTCTGGGTGAATGACGCCGAAGACGGCCTCTTAGCCGATATTGACGAGTGGCTCGAAAAACTGGCTCCTTTCCGGAGCGACTACCGGCACCACCGCACGGGAGAGACCAACGGTGATTCCCACTTAAAGAGCCTACTGGTTCATCATCAAGTGATGGTGCCGATCACCAAGGGGCGGTTGGACTTGGGTCCGTGGCAGCAAATCTATTACGCCGAATTCGACGGCCAGCGCCCCAAACGCGTCATCATTAAAGTGATGGGGGAATAGCAGGCCGGTCCCCAGGAAGGGTGCGTCATGCGCGAGCTCGTGTGGGTGTTATCGGGATGCCTCTGTGCAGCGGCTGAGTTGCCGGTCAGGCACGTGGTGCTCTATAAGAATGGCGTCGGCTAGTTCGAGCGCTCCGGTACGCTGGCTGCGGGCGGGTCGGCGAGGCTGGATTTCAAAACGTCCGAAATGAACGACGTGTTGAAGTCGCTGGTCATCGTCGAGAAAGGCGGCGGGGGCGTGGCGGCCACTGATTTATTCGGGGGATGCACAAGCCAGTCCCACTACGGCGGTGGAAATCCAAAATACTTCCGGGCAAACGCTGGACGGCGGCCCGGTGACGATCTTTGAAGGCGGCGCGTACGGTGGGGAGGCTCTCATGGAAACCCTCAAAGCGGGCGACAAGCGACTGATCGGCTACGGCGTGGATACAGCCGTACGGATGGCGACCAAGCTCGATTCCAAGAAATTTTCCAGGACCAGCAGCGGCTGCGGGAAAACCTCAATAGCCTCAATCGCGTCACCGGACAACAAGACCAGGTGCAGCGCTACGCGCAGCAGCTAGCGGATCAGGAACGCCGGCTGGCTGAACTGCGGGATCAGCAAAACAGCGCGCAAAAGCGCAAAGCGGGACTGGAAGAGGAACTAAACCGGTTGCTGGAAACGGCCAGCTTCTAACTCCTCTGCGTTTCCGGAACGTCGCTTTTCTTTCAACTTTCAGGGGTCTGCGCCGATAAGCGGAAATAGTGAGATTTATCGTCGCCCTTATTGCCGCCGCAGCAACGATAGGCGTAAGATCCTTGGGCGCGTTGGCCCCGCCGGCCGGGCGGCCCGCGCGCGAAGATGGGCGGCCCGCAAAAGAAGAAGTCGATATCGGCGAGCTGTTTAGAGGGCTGAAGCCGGGTGAGGCGGGAAAGCGATGTCGCATCCGTGGGGTGGTTACGCTTCCGGCGGGGGCTTTTCCGCGGAAAGGCGATTTTTTCCTGACGGGGCGGAACTTCGGAGTGCATGTGCAGTGTGGCGAAGGGAGTGTCATCGACCGGAAGGGGATGCGCGTGACGGTCGAGGGCAGGCCGGCGGTGACCACCAACGGGTTGCGGAGGTTTCTGGCTGAGGATGTGGTGGTGGAGGGCGAGGGGGTGATCCCCGAGGCGCCTTGGGTCGGGCTAGATGAAGCGGCGGCGGGGATCTGGGATGGGCGCTATGTGCGGGTGGCTGGTCCGGTAGTGAAAACTAGCTTCGGTCCGGGTTTTGCGGTCATCTATCTGGGGAGCGAAGAACATCCGCTGCGCATTCAAATCGGCAGCATGGCAGGGCACAGCGGGAGAGAGGCGCCGTGGTGGATTCCGGGAACGGAAGTGGAAGCCTTAGGGGTTTGCATGGCGCGCACGGTGAACGGAACGCCTCAGGGGTTTCAGGTGCGAGTTCACTCGCCCGCGGACATACGAACGTTGGAAAGCGTGACGGTGGTCAAGCGGCGGCATGTAACGCTCGTAGCCGCTATGGTGGGGGGCATCCTGGCGCTGGGAGCAGCGTGGATCTGGCTGCTTCGCGTGGCGGTACGCCGGAAGGGGCGTGAGATGGAGCGGCTTGTGTTAGAAGCGCAGGCGGCGGAACGAGCCAAAGCCGAATTCTTGACCAATATGAGCCACGAGATCCGAACGCCGATGAATGGCGTGATGGGGCTCACGGAGGTATTGCTGGAAACGGAACTGAGTCCGAGCCAGCGAGAAATCGCCTTGCATATCAAAAGCTCGGCCGAACTGCTGCTGGCGTTGCTTGATAACGTTTTGGAGCTGAGCCGTTTGGAAGCCGAACGCGGCCAGCGCCACGCCGAGGCTCTACGCCCGCGCGACCTTGTGGAGAAAACCGTACGGCGATTGGAAAGCGACGCGCGGAAAAAGGGGCTGGCGCTCGGTTGGGAGGTAAGCGCGGGTACGCCTTGTGTCGTGATCGGAGATGGGGAGCGGATTTTGCAGGCGCTGGACGTGCTTGTGGGGAACGCCATCAAATTCACGGATGATGGAGAAGTGACGGTGCGCGTACGGTTAGCCGAGCGGCGTAAGGGTTCAGTGGACCTGCGGTTTGAGGTCGATGATACAGGGATTGGAGTGAAAAAAGGAGATGAGGAGCGGGTGTTTGAGGCGTTTGTGCAAGGGGACAGCTCGGTTACTCGGAGGCACGGAGGTGCGGGGTTAGGGCTGGCGATCGCGAAAAAGCTCACGGAAATCATGGGAGGACAGATCGGTTGCGAGCGAAGGAACGAGGGCGGCAGTGTATTCTGGCTCCAACTGAGCTTCGATGTTCCAGCCGGCGCTGACGAGCATAGTGACGCGCAGGGTGTAATATGGGTATCGCCGAGGGGCGGGGTACGCGCCCTGGAGGCAGGTGAGAAGTTAACCGAACCCGTAGCTGGGGATTAGCGAGCCACAGGTTTCTCGGCGCCGGAGTAACGCAAATAAGGACCCGGCTTGCCGTTAGGGAGGATGGTGCGGTCGTCGGTGCGGGCGCTGGAGAGCTGTTCTGCGGTAAGTTCGCGAGCGCCGCGGAGATTGGCGCCACGCAGATCTGCGAGGCGCAGGTCCGCTCCTGCAAAGCGGCTGCCGCACAGCGTGGCGCGGACAAAGGAAGCGCCATGGAGCCGGGCTTCACGAAAGTCGCAGTCTTCCATAGAGCAGCGGTCAAACTGGGAACGGGAGATATCAGCGCGGGAGAGCCGCGCGTAATTGAGATCCGCCGCAGATAGGTCGCAGGTGAGCAATCGCGCCATGCTCAGATTGGCGTTTGTAAGCACAGCGCCGCAGAGGCGGCACAACTGCAACCGGGCGTGGTAAAAGACGGCGTTTTCCAGATCCGCTTGCGATAGACTGCACTCAAAAAAGCGGGTTTGATGAAAGGCTGCGCCGGACAGCTTAGCGCCCGTGAAATCGCAATTGAGCAGTTCGGCGCCCATCCACGCAGTCTCGGCAGCCGAGACTCGCGTAAACAGGGTAGCCTGAATTCGCGCTTCCACCATTCGTGCGCCCCGCATCCACGCTTCCTCAAAGCGTGCGCCGACGATCTGGGCTTCGGAGAAGTCTACCTCGGGCAGGGAGGCATGGCGAAAGTCAGCGGACTCCAGGTCCGCGGCGGATAAGTCCGCTGCGGCCAGGTCTGCATCCAGCCACCGGGAGCCGGAAAGTACGGCCCGCTGCAACTGTACTCCGCGTAACACACAGTCGGAAAAGTTGAAGCCCTCCAGAACGGCCCGGAGTCCTTCCGGACGTTCCTCCAGCCACGCGCTGTGCCGTTGAAGAACCACGCTGAGGGGAACGCCTGGGAAAACTTCTCGGTCGCCTGCGAGCCCAGTCTGCTGAAATTCGGCGGCCTTCATTACAGCTTGCTTATCGGACACGCAGCCACGAGTTTTAAAGGAGAGTGCGTTCGGCGCTCACTTCAGAGGGCTATCATAAGGAGCATGGCGCGAGTGGCATGGATTTTCCTGTCCCTGGTGGGCGCTTTGTGGGCCCAGCCGCGTTCTCGTGGAGGGTGGGAAGATGTCCAACGAGACGCATGGCAGAAGCCCGAGGAGGTCATCCGGGTGCTGGCGATACACCCCCAAGAAGTGGTTGCGGATATAGGGGCGGGGTCTGGATACTTTGCCCGGAGACTGGCCAAGTATGCGGGAAAGGTATACGCAGTGGATGTGGACGCCAGAGCCTTAAAACGGGCGGCTGAAGGCGCTCCTCCTAACCTAATCACTATTTTGGCGGCGCCGGACGACCCCAAGCTTCCCCGCGCTTCTGTAGATACCGTGTTTTTCTGCAACGCCTTGCACCACATCTCCCGCCGCCCGGAGTACCTGAGGCGACTGCTCGAGGCGCTTACCCCCGGAGGGCGCATCGCGAACATCGACTTTCACAAGCGACCACTGCCAGTGGGGCCGGGCCTGGACCACAAACTGGACGAGCAAGAAGTGAGGCGCGAGTTCGAAGCCGCGGGATACAAGCTGACCAAGCAGTACGATTTTCTTCCTTACCAGTATTTCCAAGTGTTTGAGAGAAGATAAGGCGGCGCTGCATTAAGAATTTGCAATCTATGGCCATGCAGTCTCCAGATGGGTTTATAACGATAAGGGGAGAGCATATGCGATTGTGTGTAGCGCTTCTATTATCTGTCGGTCTGGTTGCCGCTCCGGCGCAAACCAAGAAAAAAAGCGCCGGTGGAAATCCCGCTAACCTGTTGATGCAACTCCAGAACAGCGTACGGACAGCGATGTACAACACGGAGCTGAAAGAAAAGGATAAGAAAAAAGTCGAGAAGGCGCTGGATCGATTACAGAAGCAGATCGACGCCCGTTCGCAAGGAAAGAGGCTGGACCCAGGCGAAATTCGTAAGGCTGTGGACGACATCGCAAGCGTGACGAAGCAGTTCCGCGAGGAGGATCAGCGAGCGATCGTAGCGGCGATCAATGAGATTCGTGATCGGAAGCTAGATGCCGAGAAGGAAAGACAGCCGAAGAACCAGCGGCTGGATCCCTACCCACGCAATCCGCGGAACAATCCCAACATCTACGGACCCCCGCTTCCGCGGCGGCGTTAGGGGCGCTTCTTTAAGGCTCGCCCGGGCGAGATTTCATATTTTGAGATTACTAGATGGGCTCGGCGCTTCCCTGAGCGGTGGAACCCGATGCCCGCTATGTTTTTCCTAGGACGAAGTAAGGCGTTTTCCGGTGCGGATTTACTGGAAACTTGCGGTTGTTGAACGCCTTGGAGCACTGCATGATAGGGGTGGGAGGAAGGTAGGTACGATGGTGCAGCGACGGGAGCGTGCGCAAAGAGGAGATCACACCATCAGAGGGCTGTGGAAGGATGCCCGCGGCCAAGACATGATCGAGTATGCGCTGATGGGTGGGATGGTGGCGGTAGCCGTAGCGGCGTTTATCCCGTACCAGATCGTGCCATCGCTGTGCCACATCTACTCGAAGCTGATCACTGTGGCGTCGATCCTCTCCCCCAACTAAGCGGCAGAACCGGCATCAACATTTCACGCTGCGCAACGATAAGGACAGCGTGAACGTCTTCGAGCAAACCGCGACCCATCTATTTGAAACCGCTCAGCGCGCTGCGGAGGCCGAGCTGGACGCTACGGAGTGGACATTGTTGGTGGGTCCTTCAGGTGAAGTAACGCTAATAGCAGATTCGACTTGGGCGTTAGACAGACTAGCGACCGAGCGCGGGGCCGGGATAGCCTACCGCATCTCAAGACGGGGGGCGGAGGTGCGGTTAGAGGGACGTTACGGCGCACAAAGGTGTAGGATCGAGTGGCGCAAACCCATGAGGCTTCCCATAGGAGCTTCATGGTATGGATACGGGCCTGCGATCTGAGCCGGCCGCTAAAAGTTTCCCTTGTCGGGGGCCGGGTATAATAGCAACTGAATCCCTCACATGAGTTCCAGTGCGGCGGGAGTGCGGGTTTATCCGACGGAGAGTGTGCGCAGGAGTGGGGGTGAGGGCTGGGTGACGCTGGTGCTGCTCTCTCTGGGACACTGCCTCGTCGATCTCTACTCGAGCGCGCTGGGCATTTTTCAGCCAGGACTGGTGGCCAAGCACCACATGTCGTTGACTCAAGCGGGCATTCTTGGGGGGATGCTGGTGTTCTCCGGTTCCGTGACTCAGCCGCTATACGGGTGGTTGTCGGACCGCTTTCGAACGCGGCTTTTCGTGGTGCTAGCGCCGGCTCTGGCGGGGACAGTGATTTCGGGCCTTGGACTCGCGCCGGATTACCGATGGTTGCTAGCGATGGCGCTGCTAGGGGGCGCCGGGGTGGCGGCGTTTCACCCCCAAGCTTCGGCGCGAGTGACGGAAGGGGTTCGGGAACACCGGGGCAGGTGGATGGCGATTTTTATTAGTAGCGGGTCGTTGGGGATGGCAGTGGGGCCGACATATTTTTCGGCGCTGATTTCGCGGTTAGGTTTGAGCGGAGCGGCCGTGGGCGCGATACCGGGCGTGGTGGTTTCGGCGCTATTGGGGGTATGCCTCAGACGGACGTCTGAGGTGCGGGAGCGGGGCAAAGGCTTCGATTGGCGTCCGTTACAGGCAGTGTGGAAGCCCTTAACCGTGCTGTACTTCTTAGTTTTCATCCGGTCGATCGTGCAAATTACTTTCGCTCAACTTTTGCCGTTGTATTTACAGCGCGAGCGGGGGCTTACGCTGGGGGCGGCGAGTTATGCGCTGACCATTTATCTCACTTTTGGCGCTTTAGGGGGCTTCACTGGCGGCCATTTATCGGACCGGTGGGGAGGGCGGACGGTGATTCTCATTTCGATGCTTGGGTGTGTGCCGTTTCTGCTGCTTTTTTTCTTCAGCCACGGGCCGGTTTCGATCGCAGCGCTGGCGATGAGCGGGCTGTTGCTGCTGTTTACGACGCCGGTAAACGTCGTGATGGCGCAGGAGCTAGCGCCGTCGCAAGCGGGGACGGTTTCAGCGCTCATGATGGGGTTTTCGTGGGGGATGGCGGGAATCATTTTCATTCCGCTCACGGGCTGGGCTTCCGATCATTTTGGCATGCAAGCGGCGATGAGCAGCTTGGCGCTATTCCCGGTGTTGGGCTTCTTGCTGGCGCTGAGGTTGCCAAAGCGTAGGGAAGGGTAAAGATGCCGGAGCAAAAAAAGAAAAAAGCCGTATGTTTACTGAGCGGGGGGTTGGATTCCTCCACCTGTCTGGCTTATGCCCGGCGGGAGGGATATGAATGCTACGCATTGTCATTCGATTACGGGCAGCGGCATCGCATTGAGCTGGAGGCTGCGGCGCGAGTGGCGGCGGATCTAGGGGCGGTGCAACATCTGGTGGCGCCGGCGCCTTTACGATTGTTCGGCGGGTCCGCTTTGACGGCGGAGATTGAGGTTCCAAAAGGGCGCAGCGGGGAGGCCATGGCGGCTGGGATTCCGGTGACGTATGTTCCGGCGCGGAATACGATTTTTCTAGCGTTTGCGCTGGCGTGGGCGGAGGTGTTAGGCGCGGAGGATATCTTCATTGGCGTGAATGCCGTTGACTATTCCGGCTATCCGGACTGCCGCCCTGAGTACATAGAAGCTTTTGAGCGAATGGCGAATTTAGCGACAAGGGCAGGGGTGGAAGGGCGCATGCGGCTTCGAATACACGCTCCGCTCCTAAGGCTCACGAAAGCGGATATTGTGAGGCTAGGGCGTGAGTTGGGGGTAAATTTCGCCCTGACGCATAGTTGTTACGATCCGGGTCCTGGTGGTAAGCCTTGCGGAGCGTGCGACTCATGCGTTCTGCGACGGAAAGGGTTTCAGGAAGCCGGACTCGAAGATCCGCTCGACACGGCATGATCCGGATAGCGGAAATATTCTATTCGATCCAAGGCGAGGGATCGCTTGTGGGCGTGCCGTCGGTATTCGTGCGGACGAGCGGCTGCAATTTACGGTGCGTGTGGTGTGACACGCCCTATGCGTCGTGGGAGCCGGAAGGGGAGTGGCGTAGCGTGGAATCGGTGGTGGAAGAGGTCCGGGGCTTTGGGGCATCGCACACGGTAGTGACGGGAGGGGAGCCGATGATAATGCCGGACGTGGTGGAGCTGACGCGGGGCATTAAGGCGCTGGGGCACCACGTGACGATCGAGACGGCGGGCACGGTGTACCGGCAGGTGACGTGCGACCTTATGAGCATCAGCCCGAAACTATCCAACTCGACGCCGTGGGAACGCGCCGGCGGGCGGTGGGTGCAGTTACACGAGCGCCTGCGCATGCAGCTCGAAGTATTGAGGCGTTTGGTCAGGGAGTACGCGTACCAGCTCAAGTTTGTGGTGCAACGGGCGGAGGATGTGGAGGAGATTCTGGAGTTGACGAAGCGTTTGGAGGCGGAGCGGAGCCGAGTGATTTTGATGCCGGAAGGGACGGAGCGAGAGGTATTGCGGGAGCGGAGCTTGTGGCTGGTAGACCTTTGCCGGAGGGAGGGATTCCGGTTTAGCCCTAGGCTGCACATCGACTTATGGAACGGGCAGCGCGGCGTATAGCAGGCCATGCCGGGAGGCGGGAGGCGTTGCGGGCCGCCCGCCGCCCCCCGGCGGCGTTATGAACTCCCCTTGCGGGTGATCACACTTTTTCGGGGACGACGAAGGGGGCGCGATAGTTGCGCTTGAGCATGGCGTTGGCTTCGGCGTCTCCGGGGAAAGTCTCGGTTTTGGGGTCGAAGGTAAGGGTCCGGCCGAGACGGTAGGAGATGTTACCCAGGTGGGCCAGGGCGCTGGCCAGATGGGCGGTTTCGACCGGGCCGTTCTGATCCGAGGTTTTGCGGCTGCGCACTGCCTTTATGAAGTTGGCGAAGTGGTCGCCGCCGGCGCGCCGGGAAGGGCCTTTCTCGCGCTTCTGGCCGAAGTAGATCTCATAGGAGTCATAGCCTTTGACGGCCAAAAAGCCTTCGGAGCCATAGAAGATGTTGCCGACGCCGATGTTAGCCTCTTCGTTGGTGCACCAGTGACGGACTTCGAACTGGATCATCTTCTTTTGGTCGGGGTAATGGTAGAGGGAAGTCTGGATTTCAGGAGTTTCCTTATCGTCGTCGAATAAGAACTTGTCGCCGAAGGAGGTGATGCGGGTGGGGAGGCCCACATCGAGGCCCCACATGCAAAGGTCGGTTTCATGGATGCCCTGGTTGCCGACGTCGCCGTTGCCCCACTCCCAATGCCAGTGCCAGTTATAGTGGACGAAGCGGGAGGAATAAGGGACTTCCTTAGAGGGGCCCAGCCAGAGGTTGTAATCGAGATAATCGGGCACCGGCTCAGGGCCTTTCTTTCCGATGGAGGGGCGCCAGCGGAAAACGAGGCCGCGGGCCATATAAACCTTGCCGATGGTTCCCTTGCGCAGGTGCTGAATAGCTTCCTGGACGGCTTCCGAGCTGCGGAGCTGAACGCCATGCTGCACAATACGGTTGTATTTGTGCGCCGCTTCGACGAGCTTGCGGCCTTCCCAGATATTATGAGAGCCGGGCTTTTCGACGTAGACGTCTTTCCCTGCCTGGCAAGCCCATATAGCGGCCAAGGAGTGCCAATGGTTGGGGGTTGCGATGCTGACGGCATCGATGTCCTTCCGTTCGAAGAGACGCCGCATATCTACGACGGTATCGACCTTACGGTTGTACCGTTTTTCAAACTGTTGCGCGCGATCGGCCAGGACTCTGCGGTCGGGGTCGCAGAGGGCGACGACCTCGGCGTCGGGAAGGTTCTGGAAGCCGGCTATGTGGTCGCGACCGCGCCCGTGGCAGCCGATGACAGCGATGCGTATTTTGTCGGCGGCAAATGCCGTTTTCACCGCGGAGCTAGCGAGCGCGGCGCTGGAGGTAAAAATGAAGGTTCGTCGGGTATTCATGGCAAATTCACTTTCGAAGCCGGATTCTAACATAGATCCGGACGCCATTACTTGTCAAGCGTCGAGATGGCGGCCACATGGCCTACCAAGCCGGCTTGGTAAAGGCGGCGGTCCATCCTAGCTAAGCGGCGCACGGCGGAGCGGGGGAGAAGCGAGATCTGACGCCGCGTGGCTACGTAGTCGGACACATCCCAGAGTTCGTCTTCAGCGGTCATCCACCGGCGGGAATCGAAGCGAGCGAGGTTGATGGGAAGGGAGTAGGCGCGGAGGGTCTTTTCACCTTGAAGGTTGTAGTAATGCTCGAAATAAGACATGGCGAGCTCCCGAAGGGAGCGGTATACGGGCTCGCGGGAGCGGAGGCCGGCGAAATTGGACTTGGCAACAGCGCCCCACAATTTATCCAAGCGGTAAATGGCCACTAGGTGGTCGTCGTCGCGGACGCTAGCCAAGTACATGACAAGCGGGGGGTGACCGTGGGTGCGGAGGGCGGCGGCGGCCAAGAGGGCGCCTTCCATGCAGTGAGCCAAGCGGTCACGGATGACGCGGCGAGGAGAACGGCAAGTTTCGCCTTCGGGCTCTTGGTTGTAGGCGATTTCTTCATCGAGAAAGCGCTGAATGTGGAAAGGAGATTTCAAGGTTTTCAGGATGCGCCATTCGGCAGCCGTAAGTCCCCAGGGGTGCATAAAAAGCGGGTGGAGTTCAGGCCATGAAGGGCAAGCAAGCCGCTCCGAAAAGGCCGGCGTCTTTCCCCAGTTCCGCTTTATCGATGCGAGGTTTGCTGTAGCGGTACACGTAGGAAGACCGGCGCACTTCTTCGAACATGGAAGGAGCGAAGAAATCCCAGGCGGCGAGGGCTCCGCCGCTCAACAAATACAGGGGAAAGTCGAAGATGTTGATGAGGTCGGCGAGAGCGACGCCGAGGGCCCTTCCCATGGTGGCGAAGACGACGTGAGCGGCGCTGTTTCCCTGGACGGCAAGCTGGTAAACCTCCTCTGAGGTTAGGTTGTCTCCTAGGCCCATGAGCCTAGCCATGAGAGAGACGGCGGTGGCAGAAGCGTGTTTTTCCAAACAGCCATGGCCGCCGCAGGCGCAAGGGTTGCCATGGGGGACAACCTGGATGTGGCCCAATTCGCCGGCCATGCCCAAGGAGCCGTGTAGGATTTTCCCCTGGCAGATGATGCCTCCGCCGATGCCGGTTCCGAGGGTAAGCAAGACGAGATCGTCGACATCGCGACCAGCGCCGACCCATTTTTCGCCTAGGGCGGCGGCGTTGGCGTCATTTTCGAGGTGAACGGGCGCCTGGAGGCGCCGCTCGATTTCGTCGCGCACCGGAAAGTCGTTGAAACCGGGGAGGTTGGGCGATTCCCGGATGATGCCCCGGCGCATTTCGATAATGCCGGGGACGGCTACTCCGATGCCAGCGAGCCCGCCATCACCACAGGCAGTGCGGAGGCGAAGGATGGAATCGACAATATCGCCGACAACGGCGTCGCGGCCGGCGGCGAGGTTTGTGCGACCAGAGAGGCGTTCTATCAACTTACCTGACGAATCGACCGCAGCGGCGCGAAGATTCGTGCCTCCTAGGTCCACTCCAATAGCGTAGCGAGCCATGAGTTACAGGCTATCAAAATGGGGCGCGGAGTTGGGCTGGGGCGGGAGAAGGAGGGGGAGGGGGAGGGTGGTTTCGTTTTTTTTCGTGGGCATATTTCGTTTCTTTGCAGAAGGTTGCTGGTTCATCTGGGGAAGGACGGAAAGGGTTGGATGGTAGGGTATGGATGGGGGGAGAAGCTGAACGCCCCACGAGACAACGATGGCGGAAGGCAAAGCGAAAACGAGCAGATCGAGGAGGGAGAGTTGCCGTGGATGTCCGGTGAAGAACAAGCAGCGACGGATCATAGCGGAGATGATTGAGCGATTGGGCGCGCGTTTGACTGAGCAGGAGGGGAAGGACGCGCGAGTGAGCGTGAGCGATTACATACGGTTGTTGCAACTACAAAAAGAGATCGAAGCCGATGAACCCAAGGAGATTCACGTGCGATGGGTCGACCCAAACGAAACGGAATCCAACTGAGGGACATAGCGTATGATCCGCTGCCGTCACAAGCGGCTTTTCACAAATTGGAGACGCGTTTTAAGGGGTTCTCAGGACCGATTGGTTCGGGGAAGAGCCAGGCATTGTGCCATGAAGCTTTAAAGCTGGGGTACATTAACGCGGGGCGCATGGGGCTGCTAGGGGCGCCGACATATCCGATGTTGCGGGATGCGACGCAACGGACGTTTCTAGAGATTCTGGAGCGGAATCAGATCCCGTACGAGCTGAACAAGGCGGAGAATCTGCTGGTGCTGAAAGACACAGGTTCGCGCATTGTGTTCCGGGCGGTTGACGACTTTGAGCGGTTGCGAGGGACCAATTTGGCGTGGTTCGGGATGGACGAACTTACGTATTCACCGGAGGAAGCGTGGCTGCGTCTGGAGGGGCGGCTGCGAGACCCGCTGGCGAAGCAGCTATGCGGATTCGGGGTGTGGACACCCAAGGGCTTCGACTGGGTGTACCGGCGGTTTGTAGCGGAACCTGTGGAAGGGTATGCGGTGGTGGTAGCCAAGCCGAACGAGAACCGTCACATTCTGGAGCGGATTCCCGATTTTTACACGCGGCTGCGGAGTAGTTACGACGCCAAGTTTTATGCACAGGAGGTTCTCGGCGAGTACGTGGAGAGTTGTGGGGACAGAGTATACGCAAATTTTCGCAGACACGTGAACGTCCGGGAAGCAGAAGTGGAGCTGCGGAATCCGCTATGCTGGGCGCTCGACTTTAATGTAGATCCCATGTGCTCGGTGGTGGCGCAGATCCGTGACGGGAAGGTATGGGTGCTCGACGAGATCGTCTTGAACCGGGCGACGACCGAGCAAGCGTGCGAAGAATTCCACCGCCGGCACCCACGACACGATGCAGGGGTTGTCATTTACGGGGACGCTTCGGGCTACAAGATGCAGACAACGGGGGAGAGCGACTACCGGGTGGTAAAGCGGCAGTTGCTGCGGGCTGGGTATCCGAGGGTGGAGTTTCAGGCGATGCGCAGGAATCCAGCGGTGAAAGACCGGGTGAACCTGATGAACGCGATGCTGGAAGACGCCAGCGGAGGGGTACGGCTGTTTGTGCATCCCAAATGCAGAGAGCTGATTAAGGATTTTGAAGAGGTTCTGTATAAGGATGGCAGCCGGATTGTGGACAAGGAACGGGACGAGAGGCGCACGCACTTGTCCGACGCGCTGGGGTATCTGGTGTGGCGCGAGTTCGGGCGGAAAGAAACCGTAGGGGAGCGAGGGGAACGGCTGCTGTAAACCGAGATGGGAAGGAGAAGGGGGCAGGAGCGCGCAGGAGGGCGCGGGCTTCTGTCCCCGTTTTGCTGATTAGGAGAACGGAAGGTGAGAGCGGGGACAGAAGTGATTCAAGAACATCCGGAATACCGCGCGAAGAAAGCGATGTGGAGGATGTACCGACATCTATATGCCGGGGGCGAAGAGCTGAAAGCGAACGCGCCGCTGTATTTGCACAGGCGGCACAAAGAGCCGCTGGAGGTATACGGGGAGCGGCTCGAGAGGGTGTTCTATGAGAACTACATTGGCTCGATCATCGACTGGTATGCGGCGACGCTGTTTCGGAGGGAACCGATTTTGTCGTTCGAGGGAGAAAACAGCCGCGGGCGGGCTTTTTTCAGCGAGTTCACGGAGGACTGCGACCTGAAAGGGACGGCGCTGAGCGATTTTTTCCGGAAACGCTTCACGGAGATGCTGGTTTACGGCGCAAGCTACGTGTTGATTGACTTTCCGCGCTACGGGGCAAGGGTGGGGAGCCGTGCGGCAGAAGACGAAATGGGGCTGTCGCGAGCGTACCTGGTGGGGTACACGGCAGAAGACATTGTGAACTGGGAGGTAGATGAGCGGGGAAGTCTGCTATGGGCGGTAGTGCGCGTTCAGGAGCCGGCGCGGGGCGAGGAAGACAGAGGGGGTTGGTGGGTACGGTACGACCGGGAGGAATTTCAGATTTACCGGCAGCGCGGAGAGTCGGTTGAGGTAGTGGACAGGGGGCCGCATGCGATGGCGGGATTCGGGCGGCTGCCGCTGGTGGAGCTGCGGGCGGCAGAAGGCTTATGGCTGATGAACAAGGCCGCGCTGCTTCAGTTGGAGCACTTCAACAAGTCGAACGCACTATCGTGGGCGCTCACCATGGGGTTATTTGCGATGCCGGTGATTTACACCGAACGCGAATGGGAGCAAGTGGTGGGAGAGTCTTATTACATCCATCTTGGACCGGAAGACCGGTTCGGATGGACGGAGCCAGAAGGGAAGGTTTACCAAATAGCCGCAGAGAACCTAGAGAGGCTAAAGAACGAGATTTACCGGGTGTGCTACTTGCTAAGCCAAGCGGGAGGGCCGATGAGTGGAGGCATGGCGCTGTCGGGGCTGAGCAAGCAAAGAGATTACGCGATCACGCAAGAGATTCTACGGGCTTACGGCGACGGGGTGAAAGATGCGATGCGGCGGACGCTGCGGGCGGTGAACGACGCGCGCGGCGACGGGCTGACGGTGGGTGTGGCGGGGCTAGATGAGTTCGATATTGGGGACTTTAGCAGCGAGCTGGAGGATGCGACGAAACTGCTGGCGTTAGGGGTGGATTCGCCGACGTTGAGAAAAGAGGTTCTGAAACGGCTGGCGGCGAAGTACCTGTGCGACGTCCGGCAAGAGGTCAAAGACCGGATTGCGAAAGAGATCGAAGACGGGAATGGAAAGAACTGAAGGAGAAGGGACAGCATGGACGAAGACAAGAAGATTGACGAAGGCGGGAAGGCGGCGCACGGTGGTTTTGACTTACGCGGGCTGATCCGGGAAGCCATTTCGGAGTTTGTAAGCCTGGAAAGGTCCAAGGCGGAACCGGCGTACAAAGCCGAACTAGCGGAGGAAAGGAAACGACGAGAGAGCCTGGAAGCGACGGTGCGGCAGTTGATTGAAGAGAACCAGAGGAACCGGGCGCTCGCAGAGGAGATGGAGCGGAGCAATCTCATCCGGAGCGAGCTTCAACGGCTGGGGGTCATGAAGGTGGACTTAGCCTACAAGGCGGTGAAGGACGAGATCCGGCGGGCGGAGGATGGGCGTCTCGTAGCGGCCACGGAGGAAGGCGAGGTGGGGATGAAAGAGTATTTGCGCCGATTCGTGCACGAAAACCCGGAGTTGCTTCCAGCGCGGGTAGCTGGGGGTTCCGGCGCGGCTCCGACGGGAAAGAGCGGGACAGCGGCGCCGGTGGACATTGACAAGATCAAGCCGGGAATGCCGGCTGAAGATCTCGCGCGGGTGCGGGAAGAAATCGCGCGCGTAGCTTCACAGGCATTGCGGGGCTTGTAAACAGCGAAAGCAAGGAAGAAGGAAGGAGAGGAACAAGAAGAAGGTATGCCAGCGATAACATCGGCAAATCTAGCGAATGCGATCGTCAAACTGGTAGCGGCGGATGCCCTCCCGGCTCTCATGGGGAACCTGGTGATGGGGAACCTAGTGAATCGCGATTTCGAACCGACACTGGCGCAAGCTGGGGATACGGTAAACGTGCCTATTCCCCCGACGCTTGTGGCGAATAACCTAGCAGAGGGCGGAACGGTACAAACACAAAATCCGAATGTGGGGAACGCGCAGATCGTACTGAACACCCATGCGGAGGCGACGTTTCAGATTCCGGACGTAACTAAGATTCTGGCTGTTCCGGATCTCTTGAAGTTGTACATGCAGCCGGCGCTTGTGGCTCTGGCGGAGAGGATTGAGGCGGATTTGCTAGGGCTGTACGCGCAATTCACGGCCAACGCTCCGGTGGGCACTGCTGGGACGGCGCTGACGGAGGATGTGGTGGACCGTGCTGAGACGGCGCTATTCCAAGCTAAGGTTCCGGCGAGCGCGCAGAAGTACTTGGTGGTAGATGGAACAGCCTACTCGCAGTTGCGGCAGATTCCGAGGTTCAGCGAATACCGGACAGCCGGGGAAGCGGGTCTGCGGACTTTGATCGACGGATCGATTGGAAAGATCAAAGATTTTTACGTCTTCCGTTCGCAGTTTGTGGCCAAGACGGGATCGACGCCGACGACGACTCACAATCTGGCGTTTGCCAAAGACGCCATCGGTCTGGCGATTCGGCGTTTGCCGCAGCCGCTACCGGGGACGGGGGCGATTGCAGAATACGCGGAAATGGGCAACTTCGGAATGCGAGTGGTGATGAGCTACCAGCCCAACACCTTGTCGCAGCAGTTCACGGTGGATGTGCTATACGGGTGCGGCGTGTTGCGCAACAACTTTGGCGTGCAGGTGAACAGCTAACGCGGCGATACGCGAGGCAGCGACTGAATGCAGGCGCAGCGGGAAAGACCGCTGCGCCGTTTTTTTATGACGAGGCAAGGAGAAGGAGATGGACCTACAGAAGTACTATGGGCGAATCCGGAGCATGGAGCGAGAGATTGCCGAAGAATATCCGGTGATCGTGAGTCTCAAGACTCCTGATGGAGGGCAAGCGGACGTATTCACGGAAGCGCCGCGAGCGCTGGCGGCGCGCCTGATTGTGGAAGGCAAGGCGCGGTTGGCCTCGGAGAGGGAGGCGCAAGAATTTCGAGAGAAGCAGGCTTTGGAGCGGCAGCGAAGGGAAGAAGAGGAGCTCGGAGGCAAGCTACGGTTGCGTGTAATTTCGGACAAGGATTTAGAACTGATTCAAAGTTCGCAAACGAGAAAGTGAAGAAGCGGGGCACAGGAGATGGCGCTCTATATTGACGACAAGGTCGCTGATCTTGTGGACTTAGCGAGTTACGAGAACGGAATTCTCGAACTTGCGAAGGCAGCGGAGATCGACTTGGGGGCGAAGCTGCGGGCGGCATGGGAAGAACTGGGGTGGGAGATTGAGGGCTTCCTACGGAGGAATGCGGGCGACGGCGAAGAGGTAAGCCTGAGCCAAGTGGTAGCCACGGGGCAAGTGAAGCGTTGCGTATGTTTGAAAGCGCTTGCGCTCGCGTACCGGGACGCGAGTGGCGGTGAGGGCGCAGAGAGATACGAGCGGCGCCGTCAGATGTACGAGGCGTTATACGCGCAAGCTCTACGTAAACTCTACCGGGCTGGTGTGGGCGTAGTGTCTGAGCCGTTGTGCGCTGGAGGCGCTCCCGTGGTGAAGGGAATTGCGGGCGCCGGCTTTCGGGGAAGCATTTATGTAGGGGCAAGTTGGGTCAACGCGCGAGGGGAAGAAGGGGCAGTGAGCGAGGTTGTAGCTGTGGAGGGGGATGGAAACCAGGTGTACGAAGTCCAGGTGGGAGGGGCTCCAGCGGGGGCCACAGGGTGGAATCTGTACGCGGGGTGGACGCCGGAAGCTTTGCAGCTTCAGAATTCCAGCCCGATGGGCTTGACAGAGACATGGCTGCTGGGCAGTGAGGGGCCCGTAGCGGGGAGATCTCCGGGAACGGGACAGCCCGTGGAACGCTGGGTTCGGGAAACGTACCGCCTGAGGAGGGGGTGACCATGAGCCGGGTGGCAAGCATTGCGATTCAGAAAGCGGTGGACATTTTGGCAGCGGAGGAGGGCCTAGGGCCCGCGTTAGAACGGATAGCGCGGGAAGAGGGGGAAACGCCACCCACGCTTGAAAGCGGACAAGTGATGGCGACGGCTGCGAGTGTGGAGCTGCTGGAGGCACAGGGCAGGGTACGGTATCCCTACCTTCAGGTGAATTGCGAGCGGGTCATCAACGGGATGCGGGAAAAATTCCGGAGGTTTTCCGGCACGGTGCGCATTGGGGTGGAAGCACGCTGTTCCAGCGAACGGTTGGCGTCGGCGGAGAGGGAGGCGCGGTGGTTGGCAGACGCGCTGGCGGAGGTTCTAGATCACAACCGGGGGGACTGGGGGGATGGGTTTTACTACGGCGGCGGATACGAAATCACGTTTGGAGCTACGAGAACCGGGGGACGAAATTTCGTCCAAACAGCGAAGGTGGCGTTCGAGGTGAGCGTGGCTGCATAGCGGCAGAAAGAGAGGCACAGGAAAGTGGGCACATATATCTCAAGCAGCGGCAACCGGTTTTATGTAGGAGTGGAGCCGGCGTACGGGCGCGTGGGCGCAGTCACGGCGGCGAACCGGTTTCCGGGGGTGAAGCTCGCGGCGCGGCAGTGGTTTGAGCAGCGTGAGCGCAAGGACAAATCGGGGAGCCGGACATTCTCAGGATTGCCGGGCGGATTGCGGCGGCGAGCTGAGTACAGTGTACGCACTTACATGACGAGCTGGGCGAGCGACGGAAGCGAGCCGGGCTATGGGCCGTTTTTCCGAGCCGGGCTAGGCGGAGCGCCGATGCACTGGCCAGGAGGAGTGGCGGCAAACGGGACGACGAACAGCCGGATCGTATTCAACGCTCCCCACGGGTTGTCGCCGGGGCAGGCGGTTACGGTGAATGGGGAAATCCGGTTCGTTGCGGGAGTGGTGGATGCGCAAACAGTGCAATTATCGGCGCCTTTTACGATCGCGCCGGAAGGCGCACAACTGGGAGCGACGGTGACATATCCGTTGGCGAGGGAATTGCCGTCGGTGAGTATTTTTGACTACTGGGATCCGGCGGAGGCGATACATCGAATTGTGGCTGGAGCGGCGGTTGATAGGCTGCGCATCCGGGTGAACGGGGACTTTCACGAATTCGAGTTTAGCGGGCCAGCGGCAGATGTGATCGACAGCGCGAGCTTTACAAGTGGGGAAGGCGATCTGACGGCTTTTCCCGGGGAACCCGAATTGGCGGTTGGAAACTTTAGCGTTGTGCCAGGAAATCTGGGGCAAATCTGGTTGGGGCCCGGGAGCGAACCGTTTTTCACCGTAACGGAAGCCGAGATTGAGGTGGACAACGACGTGGAGTTGAGGGACCGGGAATTTGGGGCGGCTGTGGCGAAAGGGATCAACCCAGGGCGGAGGAGCGTGAAGGCGAGCGTGAGCTTGTATGCCCTAACGGATGAAGCGACCCAGACGTTGTACCAAGCAGCGCGACAACGTTCGCCGATTTCGGCAACGCTCCAACTGGGGCAGCAAGCAGGGCAGCTCTGCGGAGTGTATCTGAAAAGCCTGATCCCGGAGCCGCCAGAGTACGACGATGGCGGGCGGCGATTAGAGTGGCATTTCAAAAATTGCCGGGCGCAGGGAGTGATAGACGATGAAATTTTCGTGGCCTTTGGCTGAGAGCCGGACGCATGAGAGCACACGAGAGTTCGAGTCGGACAGTTTGCCAGGAGTAAGGTTTCGCATTCGGAGGATGTCATTCGGGCGGCGGCTCGAACTGGCTCGAAAGATCCGCGCCATCGACCGGCGCTTGGAATATCTCCAAGCAGGAGAGGATCTGGCGAGCAAAGTGGAGTCAGCGATCGTGAGCGCAGAAGTTGACAGGGCATATCTGGAATGGGGGCTGGATTCGTTAGAAGGGCTGTGGATCGATGGGGAACCGGCTACGCCGGAGGCGCTGGTTGAAAAAGGGCCGGAAGAGCTGACGCGGGAGATTTTGCAAGCGATTAAGAAAGAGTGCTTTTTGAGCGAGGAAGAACGAAAAAACTAATTGTCGCCTTCCATTTTCAGCGTGGAAACCAGGCCGGGTGGAAGTGCGACGAGTGCCGGAAATCCGGCCTGGAAAAAAGGCGGGGATGTGGGTGGCTAAATGCGGAAAGGCGGGTAGGGGCGCCTGTATGGAGTCGCGCGGGGTATTCGATTTGGGAGTGTCCGAAGAGTTACATCACTGGGGAAAGCCTGACGCTGCTGGAGGAATACTTCGTGTGGAGGGTCGGAGGCCGCCGGGAGTTGTATGGGCTACCTGCGAGGTCAGTGGATGCGATCCTAGCGCTCGAAGTGGAACTGAGACGGGAAGGTGAACGTGGAGACGGATGAAGTTTTGCAAGAAGTGATGAAAGTGCTGGCAGGAGCGGGGCAAGAAAGAGCCCGCGGCGAGGAGGAGACGGGCGGCGGCTCTGTGAAGACGGGTGGCGAGGGAGGCGGCGTGGAAAGCTTGTACACTCCGGGGATTGGGTATGCAGGCGGAACCGGCGCGCCGGCGGATCTTCTAGAGCAGATATCGAGGCTGACAGGCGAGCTAGACCAACTGCGCCTCACTGCGGAGACGCAAGTAGACGGGTTGTTGAGGAATACTAAAGCACTGGAAGAAAACACTGCGGCTCAGGGGAGGCAGGGTGGCGCGGGGAGCGTCGTAGGGCAGATCTTATCACCTCTGGCGAAGATGTCTCCGATTTCGCCGATCATCTCGGGGATAGCCAAGCTGTTTGGCGGAGGAGCGGTTGAGCTGCCTCCACTGACTCCCTATATTGCGCCAAGGCCCATCCGGTATGAGGTGACGTATGGAGCAACCGCGGGGCAAGAGATGAGGGAGGCAATGACCGGAGCGCCGGCGGGGCCGCCGATGCCGGCTCCCGCAATCCAGGTGAACGTGCAAGCGGTCGATAGCCGGTCATTTTTAGACCACAGCGACGCAATTGCAGACGCGCTTCGAGAAGCCTTGCTGCGGTCACACCCCGTCATGGACGTTTTGAGGGAAAGCTAACCGATGAGTGAATTTCCGAGGCTCAAGACAGGGGTGGCGGTCCAATACCCGGTGCGCATGACGCTAGGGTACCGCACGCGTATTCTGAGGTTTCTAGGGGGCGGCGAGCAGCGGTTCCGGCAACGGGGAACAGGGAAGCGGCGGTGGACGATCCAACTGGACAGGCTGGACGAGCAAGAAGCGGCGGAGGTCCTGGCATTTTTCGAGGCGCAGCAGGGTTGCGCGGGAGAATTCGCGTTTACAGATCCGGACACGGGTATCCGCTACCCGAGTTGCAGTTTTGAAGAAGACCAATGTTATGTGCGGTACATGCGGGAAGGTGCGGCAGCGGCTACGCTTGTGATCCGGGAGAACTAGAGGGGCGATGCGACACATACCAGTGCTGGGAAGCGGAGCAGCAGTGCAATTTCCATTTTCGAAGATGCGGAGGCACCGGACGATTCGGAACGAAATGCCGGGGGGAGAATGGATCAAACTTATCCAGAAGGGAGCCGTCCGCACGCGTTGGGAGTTACAGTACTCGGGGCTTACCTTAGCCGAATGTGAAGCGTTGCGCAGTTTTTTTATCCAGCAGGAGGGGGCTTTTCAGAGTTTCGTCTTTGTGGATCCGGCGGCCAATCTCTTGCGATACAGCGAGGATTTCCTGGCGGACGTGTGGGAAAAGGATCCTCAGATCGAGGTGACACAGGCAGGCGCCGGACCGACGGGAACAGGGGTTGCGAACCGGCTGCGGAATTTGGGAGCAGCGGAACAAAGGATCCAGCAAGCGACGGGCTGTCCGGCGGGGTTGCCCTACTGCTATAGCACATACTTGCGGAGCAGCAGCGGAGGAGAGATAGCGCTGCTGGTGAAAGTTGGGGCGGATGAAGTTGTGACGCCGGTGGTCGTGGGGTCCGAGTGGCGGCGGTATGTGGCGTTACATGAGCCGCGCGAAGGGGAAGAAGGGGTGTGTTTTGGATTGGCGCTGGGGGCAGGCGGGGAAGTTGAGGTGGCGGGGACGCAGGTGGAATGTCAGTGGGCGCCTTCGGGGTACCGGAAGACGCTAGCTGAAAGCGGGGTATATGCGCAGGCGCGTCTGGACTCGGATGAACTAGCGGTAACAGCGGAGGATGTGGATAGCTACACAGTGACGCTTTGGGTGGCGGCGAACGGTTGAGGTAGGGAGATGCCGAGCATATTCGAGTGGAAAGAGCAAGAAACGCTGGAGACTCCGCTGTTGCTGTTCGAAGTGCGTTTCACGGACGGCGTCGAGGAACAATGGAGCACCCACACAGTGGAGTTTGAGGGAAAGCGGTATGAAGGACGGGTGCTAAAACATAACATTTTTGAATTCCGCTCTTATTCTGAAGAGGGGCTGGATGCAGCGGCGCGGGTGTCGCTAACTCTGGCAAACGCCGATTCGTATCTTTCGCAAGTGGAGCGGCAGCACGGATTCAAAGGGGCAAATCTGCGAGTGCGGTTTTTGTTTTTCCATTTGAAAGAGCAAACCGCGGTTTCGGAGGCGCAGGTTGTGTTTTTGGGCACGGGAAACGCACCGGAGGAAATCACGGAGTCGACATTCCGGGTGAGTTTTTCGAATCGCTTGAGTCCGCAACGGATGAGCCTGCCGGATGTTCAGATTGAAGCGAAGTGTCCATGGATGTTTCCGCGGTCGCGGGAGGAGCGGGAAGCAGCGCTAACGGGAGGCGGGAGGGGGCGCTACGGGCGCTTTTACAGGTGCGGCTACTCACCGGATGTTGAGGGTGGAGTGGGGAATTTGGACGGAGACGCTCCGTTCACGAGTTGCGCCGGAACCCGAGCGGCGTGCCAGCAGCGGGGGATGTTTGACCGGGATCAAGCGGGACGGGTTACGGCGAGGTTTGGGGGATGCGAGTTTGTACCGCCGAGCTACCTGGTACGCGGATATGGGGAAAAGGGCTACCGGGCGGCGCAAGTCCTGACGAACGAAGCGCGATATAGCGATGTAGTTCCACTGATTTATGGGACGGCCTGGTGCCAGCCGCGGGTGGTCTTTGCGCGGAATGACGGGAACCTCACACATGTGGAAGCTGTGATCGGACTGGGAGAAATCCATCGTGTGCTGAGAGTAGTAGCCAATGACATCGAGATTCCGGCAGGACAGGCAGGCGCGAATATGACAGGCACAGGTTGGTACAACGTGGTGAGCACCGGCGGGAGGGAGGGCGCCTTTAACCTTGACTTTGTAGATGGAGAGGGGAGGCCGGTTGGGGATCCGCATGGGAGTGTGGCCGTGTTGTCGATTGTGCTGCCAAACCGGATATCGGATGGCAAGAGCGTACCGCAGATTCAGGCGTTGGTGGAAGGCGTGAAACTGGATCAGTGGACTACAGACGGGGATTACGCGGGCTACGGATTCACGGCCAATCCGGCGTGGGTAATTCTGGATCTTCTGCGAAGATGCGGCTGGCATACGGATGAAATAGATCTTAAGAGTTTTGCGCAGGCAGCGGCGTATTGCGACGAAGACGTAGAGGTTGCGGGCGAAAGTGGCGAGACGTTACGAATCAAACGGCGGCGGACCAATCTGGTGATCGACAAACGACGCAGCGCGGCGGATTTGATCCGAGGGATTCGAAACGGTGCGGGGCTTTATCTGAGCTACGGTGAGGAAGGGCGACTGAGGTTGGGTGTGGAGGGGACCTTTGCACAGCAGCAGCCGGAGAAACCGCCGAACAGCAACGCGGCGCAACCATACAACGGCGGGTGGCCGGCTTACGAGTTTGGTGACGGCCAAGGAGGGTTTTCGGGGATTCTACTGAGCGAAGACGGCGCGCCGAGGATGCGAATCTGGTCGAGGAGCGTGGCGGACACGCCGAATCGGCTCACGGTGGAATTTCAAAACGAGCTAAACGGATACCGGCAAGATAGCTTGTTGGTTACCGATCAGGACGATGTGGAAGCCACGGGGGCTGAGATTACGGCCCCGTTTCTGGCATTGGGTATCCCCAATGCGTACCAAGGGGCAGAATTGTGTCGTACAGCGCTGAACAGGCAGTTGCGGGGAAACCTGTACATCGATTTCGCGACCAGCGTGCGGGGATACGGGTTAAAGCCAGGCGATCTGATCACGGTGACCTACGGAAAAGAAGGCTGGGAGCGGAAGCCATTCCGTGTGATTCGCACCGCGCCGGACGTAAATTACGAGACGTTGACGGTGACGGCGCAAGCGCATGACGACCAGTGGTACAGTCGGGGAGCTGAAGGGGTACAGAATGCTCGGGGCGAGGATTTCAGGGGCGCGAGAATTCCCCGGCCCTTAGTTGGCGCCATCTCAGATGGGGCAGGCGGAACGGCTTTGGAAATTGAGGAGCGAACCTCGCAGAACACGGATGGAACAGGGCGGGTAACGCTCAGGGTTCGTTTTCGCCCGCCAGAGCGGCCGGCGGTTTCGGCAGCGGGCTGTCCCACGTTGAGCCTGGATGCGGACGTGGTTCCAGGGGAAGGGACGCTAGCGGCTGGACACACATATTACTATGCACTGAGTGGTGTAGATGCAGCGGGGCGCGAAGGGCGACTTTCGTTTTTCGTACGCGTGGAGATTCCGGAGTCTGCGGGCGAGTGCGGGGTAAGACTCAAAGGGCTGAAGTTCGGGCCGGAGACTGCCTCCTTTCATGTGTACCGTGGGGCAGATCCATTACGAGTGCTGCGAGTTGCGGCAAACGCCCCGGTGGCGACGGAATTCATGGATCGTGGAGAGCTGGCGATGCCGGTTGGGCCTCCGGATCCGAATTATGACCACGCGAACTTTTATTGGCGCTTGGAGAGATTGCCGGAAACGGCGGCCAGCGTTTTTGGCCCAAACCAAATTGGAAGTGAAATTCTCGAGATGGTTCCCGGTGAGCATGCCGGACGAGCGGTGCGGATCACGCGCGGAAAGGGCGCAGGCCAAGAGCGGATCGTACGAAGCAATACGGAAAAAGAGCTGACGCTGACGGTCCCATGGGATGAGGAGCCGGACGCCACAAGCTGGTTCGTAGTCGCAGACGCCGCCTGGATATTTGGGGCTATGACGCAAGGTGAAGCAGCGGAGTTTGAAACGCCGAACCGCGCAGATGCGGTTGTGGAGATCATAGGGCGGTCTGCGAACGTATGGGATGAGGAGTGCGGTTTGGAATTGTCGCCCTTTGCGCGATGGCGGATAGGAGGCGCGCTGGGAGCGGATCAGGACAAGGACGCTCCTCCTGCTCCGACGTTTGGCCTCGCCTTGGCGGGAAGGGGAAATCTTGAAATCGGCGGGATTGGATTCCCGGAACTGAGCAACACGAGAAGCGTAACGAGCGGCACATTGACGTTGTGGTTTTGGAATGAGTTGAATGGTGGGGCTACTCAAAGTTTGGAGGCGGCTGTCAGCGGCGACGACGAATGGCTAAGGGTTAGCGGCGGCGCGTTAGGAGCTGGGGATCTGATACAGGTGGACCGGGAGCTGATGCTGGTTCGCGAGCGAACTAGCGAGGGGGCAGTAAGGGTATGGCGCGGGTCGCACGGAACGGAGGCGATCAGCCATGCAGCCGGGACGCTGGTGTACCGACTGGAAAGGAAAGTGAGCGTACTGCCATTTCCGAAGGGTTTTTGGGGAAGCCCTTCTTCGGGTAGCTATACGGCGACGGTGCGGCTTCCAAACGCACGTGTGGCGGCGGCAGAATTCTATGTAACGAATGTACGCGGGGACAGCCCGGCGACGCAGCGGTCCTATTGTCACACGGAGGAATCGGGATTAAGGACGGGATGCGGGGGACAGCTATTGTGGCAGGTGGAGGGGTGGGTGGCGGTAGACGACGAGGCGACTTCGCCAGTAGCGATCGAAGCGAAAACCGCGGTGCGGGACGTTTACGCGTTTGTGCAGGAGGCGCCGCAAGGTGGAGAAATTCTGGTGCGGGTGATGGTGAATGGAGAGGAGTATTGTATGCTCGCGATTCCGGAGGGGGCGAAGGTATCGAATTCTGTTAGTGGTTTTGGGAAGCCGGCGCTGGAGGAAAGCGCTCAAGTTCATGTGCAAGTCGTCGCAGCGCCGCAAGGTGCGGGAACCTCGCCGGGACGGGATTTATGTGTGGTTATGCGTTTTTAGGCGGAGTGAATGGGGGAGATATTAGAAAAACTAAGACCCGACCGGGACTTACAGTGTTACTTTCAGCGCCCGTCGGCAGTCGCGGCATTGAGCGACGCAAGCGCTAATGGGTTTACGGTCTCCGGATGCTGGAGGCAGCAGTTTGATTGGGCGGTGATTGAGTGGAACCGGGATAACGTGTTTGAGCACCCATGGTTTCGTTATCTGCCGGATGGGGATTTCAGCGGACTGAAGCTGAGTTACTGCGAGCAGCGGGTAAACTGCATTCCGATGGACTCTACTCTGTATCCCACCGTGGACTGGCCTTACTTGAGAGTATGGGCTGAGCAAAACGGGGAGGAGCGATTGTACCGCGTGCGGCTGCTGGACCATGCAACCCCGATTGAGGGAAGTTACAGCGCAGCCACGGCGGACTTTGAGCTATCAGGCAGCCCGACGGCCGGAGATTATGTGGGAATCGCCTGGCAGGGTGAACATCACACGTACCGCGTACTGGAGGGCGACACGTTGGAAACGATTGTCCAAGCCATAGCGGACAGCATCGGGGCGTTTTCCAACGTCGTCGTCGCTGCAAGGAGCGGAAATACAATCCGGCTAACATATTCAGGGGGGCATGAAGATCCGAACCGATCAGGGCACAACGGGAACCGTTTTGGCGCGTATGCATACGTTAGCGGGGCGAAAACGGAAAGCTGGACCTGCTGGTGGAGAAGGTTTGAAGGTGGGCAATCACCAAGCCTATGGAAGATCGAGTTGGATTTCTCGAATCTCGTAGATGTCGAAGGCCAGCGAATACCGACGAACGCGATTCGAAAAATGCGGTGGACCTATGCCGCCGATATGGGAGTGGGGGAGCACCAGCGAGGGGAGTTCCGGGTTACGGTTACGAACTGGACGGTGACAGGCGAACGGCGACAGTATCGGGTCGCCGGGCCAGGAAGCAGGCGGGTGGAAGATGACTCGCCTACGGTGAAATACACAGGATCGTGGACCGAGGAGGACGGCAATTACTCTGGTGGCACGATCCATTGGTGCACCCAGCCGAATGCAACGGCGACGGTCGATTTGAAAGCAGACGAGGAAGTCACCTTGTTTGTGGGAAGCCGGATGGTGCCGGAAGGTGGGAGGCTGGCTGTGTCTGTAGATGGGGCGCTAAGGACGGTCTACGACTGCCAGAGGATGGGTGAGGACGCCCTGGTAAGAATCCCGGTGGGAAGTGTGCAACTAGGAAGCCATCAGGTTGAGCTGACTCATTGCGGGAACGATGGTGAGGTGGTGTACTTCGATTATCTGGAGCTGGCGAAGCCATCTGAATGTTTGCCGGAGCTATGCAGCAGCGCGGTGCTATCATTGGCGACCGACTGGGACACGGACCATTCGCTGGCTTTAGCCCCAGAGCGGACGGCATGGATGATTCACAGTCTTGGCTGCAAGGGGAGGGTGAATCACTATGTGGGAGCCATGTGGTTCTATGAGCTCGAGCGGAAGGGGCACAGTTATGCAAGTGTAGAAATCGAGTTTGTGGGCGATCCGGAACCCAACGAGATTGTGGAACTGCGTATTGGGCAGGTAGGGCTGCCGGACGAGGCACAATCGGTTTTGACGCACCTGGTGCATGTGGGCGACACTGCGGAAACGGTTGCGCGGGCGTTCGAGCTTCAGATTAACGGGGGATTCACGGCGGTTCGTGCGGAAGTGGACGGCGCCCGCCTGCGGGTGATTTCCCGAAGCATGGGTTCGGACGGGAACCGGATCACCCTGACGGCGAGTCCAGTTACCGGGGATTTCCGGGTAGTTGTGGCAAGCGCAACGCTGACAGGTGGGCAGGATGGTGTCTGGTGCACCGACACAGGGGCGACGCCGCGGATCAACCGGGCGGCTAGGGACTGGTCGGCAAGCTATTTCCGTGCGTTGAAAGCGCTGGGGCTGGAGGTCGTGGCGGCCTTCAGCATGGAATTGCAGCATGGGGACGCATCCGCTGAGGCTGGACTGGCGCAGCGGTATCCCAGCGGAAATGCGGTCTGGTTGAGCACTCCGGCGTTACAGACGAATTTCTCTCCGGCCAGCGTAGGGTTCTGGCGGGAGGTGTACCGGGAGATGGCGGAACTGATGGCGTCGGTCGGATTGAGGCCGTACCTTCAGTTCGGTGAGGTGCAATGGTGGTACTTCCCATCCGATGGGTCGGGGATGCCCTTCTATGATGAATACACGCAGGCGCGGTTCCAGGAGGCGTATGGACGGCCGATGCGAGTGATTCCGGGTCCAGATGAGGATCCTTCGGAGTATCAGGAAGAGGTTTTGTTATTGCGCCAGTTATTAGGGGAATTCACTGAAAATGTGAGAACTTACGTGCAGAGCAACGTTGCGGATTGCCGGTTTGAGGTTTTGTACCCGACCGATGTGAATGAGCCTTCGCTGAACCGTGCGATCAACTTTGCGGCTGAGTATTGGACGCCTACGAAGCTTGACAGCCTGAAAACGGAAAGCTTTACCTATACGGCGGGAAGGGACCTAACGAAGAGCAAAAAGAGCATCGCGTTTGGACGAGAGCTGGGGTTCTCGAAAAGCAACAGGAGCCACTTGGTGGGGATTGGGGGACGAAAGACGGCGTGGCGGAGGGAGGTGCGCCTGGCCGCACAAGAGGGAATGGAATCGGTGGTGCTATTTGCGCTGGATCAGATGTGCCTGATCGGGCATACGCTGCCGGTGCGTTTGCAACGAGCGCGCGTCATCCAAACCTGGTGAGCGTCAGGGCGCGCCAAGAGGCTGATAGGGGCGGAAGCCGTGAGCGGCGATAAGCTGACGAGCAGCGCATTCGTCGGCAGGCAGCACATAAAAGAATGCACCCACGCGAGCGCTGGGAAAGACGACGCCGCCATGGTAAGTGTCGGTTTCAATGAGATAGTCTATGCCCGCGCTTGTGAGCAAGTTCTCAAGATGTAACGCTTCCGGCAGCCGTTTAGCGATAAAGATTAACGACAGTTCCCGATCACCGAAGAACTCAGGTGTCCTTCGCACGCCTTCAGTATAAACGACCGCGAGCAAGAAGCCGAGAATTGTCGGGCTAATCCCTGTGGCGTCATAAGAGGAGCTGGAGGCTACGGATGGTCATCCCGCCAGAAGAGTTCGGCGTCGGAGCGCCGCACGTAGTTTGCATCCAAGGCTGCTGGGTCGAGAGTTTGGCCGGTTGCAAGCAGCCGGTTGGCGATGCGCCCTGCGGCAGCAGCCAGGGCGCGCGGAGTTTCTACAACTGGCGTCTGTTCGAACCGCGTGCCGGCAATGGCTGTGCGAAAAGGCGCAAAGTCAGGGGAGATGAACTCTAAATTATTCTCGGGGAGACTTTCGAGCCATTTTGAAAAGCGCAGGACTTGCTCTTTGCCGAGAAGCGCCAGGGAAGCATTGTACAGAGCAGCATAAACCTCGCCCCGCCGCGCATCTTGAACCACAGCCCGAAGCGGCCGGGTTCCAAAAGAGGCCAGTGCTTGTAGGTTGGATATGGCGACGGCGCGTTTGGAGTTGGCCTCAGCCAGTCCTTTGACGGCGGCAAGGCCAATCCGAACACCCGTGAAAGACCCAGGCCCGGACAAGGCGGCGAAGCAGTCCACGCTTGAAAGAGTCCAGTCGTGGCGCGTAAGCAGTCGGCCTATCTGATCGAACAAAACGTGGGCGAAACCATCGGGCGAGTAAAGGATCACCTCTTCGAGCGTTTCGCCTTGCTCTAAGAGCGCAAGGCTCCCGAATGCAGACGTGGTGTCAATGGCAAGAATTCTCGAGTTCACGGCGTCAACCGGTAGACTTTGTCGGCCGCATAGACCTTGCCGTTAGCGTTCATACCATAAAGGCGGACACTCAAGACGGCAGGTACACTCCGGCTCCAATGCTGCTGTAATTTTGAGGTCACGTTATTGCCCGTGGCAAGGACGCGGTATCCCTGGCCGTCGCTGACAACCTCGCCGATCCACAAGTACATCATGGACCGGGTAGCGCGCGTCTCCCGTTTGATTTTGGCGGCCCACTGAACAGGATGGGAGACGGAGATCTCATCCGCTGCCGGAGAGATGATTTCGTACGGCGCCTTATCGGGACTCATCTCAATCTCTTGCACAGGGACGGGGCGGGACTCGAATTTGTAAGAACGGAGCATACCCTCTTTGTGGCCGTCTCGCGAGAGGTGAAGTACCCAATCGTGCGTGTTGTCTGGAGGCTCGCCCACGAAGCGCTCCCCTTTCCAGTCTTTTTGCTTCAACCACTCGCCCGTAGCAGGGTTGAACCAGTAAACTTGGTAGGTGTGCTTGGCAGTAAGAATTTCCACGGGACCAGCGGGCTTCTCCACGTACACAACGTATTCGACATCGTCCAGCGCCAGCGCACGCCCTCCATCCACATCGAAGTAGGGTTCGAGCTCCCAATAGCGGGTGCGAGAGAAGAAATCAAACCACGCCGTCATGGCTTTGGCGCCGGGGGAATCCAAGAACCGGGCGTCTAGCGGGAACCCCTTGCCACCATAGGTTCCAGTGTTTCCAAAAGTGGGGTACTGCCCGTTCATGGCGGCATTCCACAGCCTGCGCCGGAAGATGTCGGGTCCGACATGATGGGCGTGGGATTTGCCCGCTCCACTATCCTCGTAAGCAAACTCAGCATTTACAGACGGCACGGGGTACAACTGGTGTTCAATGGCGCCTAGCTGCTGGTCGGAGGATTGATAGGTGATGTACGTCATCCATCCATCCGCAAGAAGCGGCGCGGAGGTAGCGGTAGTGTGTGTGGAGCGGGGATGGTCGTAAGGATCCAGCCTCTTCAGAAGCCCGCCGATTTCTTTTAACAAAGCTCGCCCTTCTTTATACTCCTCGAACTCCTGGACGCCTTGCCAAGTAATATTCATGGCTGAATAACGAGCGACGAGGTACCGAACGTATCGTTCCCGCTGCTGCCATGTAGGAAACAGGTTCACAAGGTGATTTTGATCGCCTGCCAAGACCAGGTCGGCAGTGATGCCGTGCTGATTTAAGAACCGTATGCGGCGATCCACCTCGCGAAACCACTCCGGATTCGGCTGGTCTGGGGCAGGGATGGCTCGCGCCACCGCTTCCGGACTGAATCCCAACACTGACCCGCGCAGGTGATTAAATTTCTGTCTTGCGCGCTCCATTACAAAACGCTCGAAAAGATTCCCATCCATCTCGGCGAAGCGGTAGTTCGTGTCGCCCATCCACAGGTGGGGTTTTCCTGACCCGCTATATGCCCAGTGATGCACGTTGGCAGGGCGAATGAAGCCGGGATGTCCAGACTCGACCGCGGTGAATTTGCCCAATACCCCATCCAATCGCGGAACGTTGCTCGTCACGCGATAGTCCCACTCCCCAGCTTCGATGGGCGCGAAACGGATCACCAGACGATGCCCGCCGTCCCAGAAAGCCGGCATCAAGAATGTCCGTTTTCGCGGAGAGCGAAACTCCGCTTGAAGCTGAACAGTAAGGTAAGGTTGTGGATGCTGGGTTGCTTCGTGATCGTTGAGTTCGAATACGATATCGCATGTCGAGTACGTTGGAGTGGGCGAACAGGGAGTCTGAGCGGCCGCGATAGCACTTATTCCTAGTGCGAAGATAACCGACCGGAGGACGCCCATATTTCTTCTATCATCTTCGCAGACCTACACGCGGCGCTGGAACAGCCCATGTGAAGCTAAGCTGTTTTACCTAGGGCGCCTCAGCGATTTTCCGGATAGTACTAGGGCTTCAGATTCTCCGGATTTTATCCGATAGAGCCATAGGGTGAAACGAAAATTTTGGAGTTGACCAGGTGCTTCGTACGATTCTAATCAGCCCGGATATTGAGTTCGCCAATCATCTGGAAGAAGCCGTGACCAGTTTTGGGAGGATGGCGGTTCTCAAAAAGGTGCACTCGTATCCAGATGCGTCTGAACTTCTGCGGCTCATCCGCGCGTATGCACCGCAAGTGGTCTTTCTCGGTTTGGAGTCGGTTGGGCAAGCCGCGCAGGTTGCCGAGTGGATCCAACGGGACGCCCCCGGAGTGCAGATTGTGATGACTCACCGGACCTGCGATCCGCAACTCTTGTTGGAGGCGATGCGGATGGGCATTCGAGAATTCATTTCCCTGCCGGTGACTCGCGAATCGCTATGGGAGATGCAAGAGCGGCTCGAAGATCAGATCAAACGGCGCCCGCCCACATCCGGGGCGACAGACCTCCTGTTTGCGTTTCTTCCGGCGAAGCCCGGCGTAGGCTGCTCCACGATCGCTGTCAACACCAGCGCGGCCCTGAGCCGCCAGCCAGACACGAAAAGCCTACTGATTGACTTTGACCTTTCCTCCGGCATCGTCCGGTTCATGCTGAAGCTTCAAAATCACTATTCGGTGGTGGACGCCTGCGAGAGAGCTTCCACGTTGGACGACGAAATCTGGCCGCAACTCGTGTCGCATAGGGGAGAGTGGGACATCCTGGATGCTGGGAACCTTCAACCTAACATCCGCGTGGAAGGTTTGCAAGTACGTTACTTGTTGGAGTTCTGCCGGCGGCAATACAAAGTGATTTGCGTAGATCTCTCGGGAAATCTGGAGCGGTACTCTCAGGAGGTAATGCACGAGGCCAAGCGCATTTTCCTGGTGACCACGCCGGAGGTTCCCTCACTTCATTTGGCGCGGGAGAAATGCGCGTATCTGCAATCGCTGGATTTGCTGGATCGCGTGGCTTTGCTCGTGAACCGGGTGAACCGCAAGAACCCGATAACAACCCCGCAGATTGAACAACTGCTCGGTGTCTCTGTAGCAGGCGCTTTCCCAAACGACTATGTGGCGGTCCAAGACGCCCTACAAGAGGGTACGGTAGTGAACCCAGGCACTGATTTAGGCAAGCAGTTCGAGGCTCTAGCGCGCAGCTTACTTGGAGCGCCTGAAGGAAAAGAAGCCACAAAACCGGCCCGGCGGAGTCTGGCCGAGTATCTTTCGATATTCCCGGGGCGGTTGGGGTTGGCGGAGGGAAAGAAGTCCTCCATATAACCCTGTAAGACTGTAGACAACCCGCACGACACATTTCTGGCCATCCCGCGCTTCTTGTCAAGTGACTAAAGATGAACGCGCGGTGACGCCGTCGGCGTCCTCCCTATCCTACTCAGTTGAAACCGCCGCTCCCCAGGCCACCCGCCCCGGCTTCGGCTTGCTAGCCGCCCAGGTGAGGGATGGCACGGATGCGAAACCGGTTGACACGGAGCAAGTGAACGGGGTATATCTCCTCTGTACCGGAACTCGCCTGCGGGTTCCGGACGGAGCGACGTAGGGGGGTGAAATATGAAATCCAAAGCCAGCCTAGGGCGTGTGGCAGCGTCGATCGTCCTTATTCTGGCAGCGTCAGAGGGGGCGAAGGCTCAGGTTCTCTATGGGTCCATCGTGGGCACGGTGGAGGATCAATCAGGCGCCGTCGTGCCCAATGCCACGGTGACCGTCACGAGCAAGGAAACCGGTGTTAGCCGCGAGACGAAAACCGACATTGCGGGGCGGTATGCCCTGCCCAACATGCTGCCCGGCATGTACGCCGTGCGAGTTTCAGCCACTGGTTTTCGCACGCTCACGCGCGAAAATGTAGCTGTCGTCATCAATACGGTCACGCGCGTAGATCTAAAGCTTGAAGTAGGCGCAGTGAACGAGCAGGTGACCGTGGCGGCGGCTGCGGCCATGCTCCAGACGGATAAGTCCGACGTGCGCACGGAGATCACCAACCGTGAGATGGCGAGCCTGCCGCTAGCCAACTACCGGAACTTTCAAAGTCTGATCAGCCTCGCGCCGGGCGCAGGTCCGCCGGCTTTGCAACATCTGGGCGATGCGATCGAACGTCCCATGGCGAGCAACGTGAATGGGACTGCGTTTGACAACAACAGGACGCGCGTAGACGGAGCGACCAACGTTTTCATCTGGCTGCCTGCGGACATCTTGTATGTGCCGCCGGTGGAATCCATCGATACGGTGAGCGTCACCACGGGTTCCTTCGACGCTGAACAGGGAATGGCGGGAGGCGCGGCGGTGACGGTGGCCACCAAAAGCGGAACCAACGAACTGCATGGCGTGGCGTATCACTACCATGACAACCAGCACCTCTACGCCCGGAACTTCTTCCTGCCTTCCAACCAGGACAAAGCCAAGTCGATTTTCAATATCTTTGGCGGGACGGTGGGCGGTCCCGTAATCAAGGATAAGCTCTTCTACTTCTTCAGCCAGGAGACCACCCTGGAGCGCGCGGGGATTTCGCCCTCACCTTATTCCGTGCCCACGGCGGATATACGCGCGGGGAGGTTTACGGGCTTGCCGGTGACGATTTACGACCCGCTGACGGGCAATCCGGACGGTTCCGGCCGGACGCCGTTTGCAGGTAACATCATTCCGGCGGATCGCATCAACGCCGCGAGCAAGCGGGTTCAAGAGAAAGCCCCGCTGCCTAACCAGCCCGGCGCTTCCCAAGGCACCCTGAACAACTACTTCAACTCCGCCACCGAAAAGCTGACGCGCAAAAACTATGATTTGAAGATCAACTGGAACCCGCGCGCGGCTCTAGCGGTATGGGGCAAGTACAGCCGGATGGACGGCTACTGGAACTCGAAATTCGCGCTGGGCGACGTTGGAGGGCCGGGTTTGAGCAAAGCGGGGAGTCCGGGGACGAACGTGATGGACGTCAACATTGTAACGTTCGGCCACACGTGGACGCTGTCTCCGGCATTCGTCTTCGACGGCACTCTGGCATTCACGAAAATGGATCAGAGCCGGGTGGCGCCGGATTACGGCGTCAATACTGGCTCTCAAGTTTGGGGCATTCCGAACACGAATGACCCGGTGGTCACCGGCTACGCCGCCGGCGCGGAGCAAATCAAGAAAGCGTGCCCGGCTTCGGACGGAGCTTGCTATAGCGGCATGCCGGCCATCAATCACGGTTTCACCGCTTGGGGCAACACGTTCGGCTATCTGCCGTTGTTCCGCAAGGAACGCGCCTACACTTACACGACCAACGCCACCAAGATCCACGGCCCGCATGAGCTGCGCTGGGGGTTTGATCTAGTGCGGTATCACATGGACCACTGGCAGCCCGAAGTGGGGGCAGGTCCGCGCGGATCGATCACCTTTGGAGGCGATGTCACGGGGGCCAGAGGGTACACGGCGAATTACTTGAATCAGTATGCGGCGTTTCTACTTGGCTTGCCCACCTCGATGGCTAAGACCGTGCAGTTTTTCGAAATGACTAACCGGGAGTGGCAGTTTGGCTGGTATGTACGCGACCGCTGGCAAGTAAGCCGGAAGCTGACCGTGAATCTGGGGCTGCGCTATGAATATTACCCGCTGATCACTCGCAAGGATCGGGGCATCGAGCGCTGGGATCCGGCCACGAATTTGGCGTATTTCGGAGGAATAGGCGGCAATCCCAACAATGTCGGCATCACCACGAGCAAGCGGTTGTTTGCGCCGCGCGTGGGCTTTGCCTACCGGCTGACGGACAAGACGGTGATCCGCAGCGGCTTTGGCATGAACTACGACCCGCTGCCCTTTTCCCGGCCCTTACGCGGTCTTTACCCGTCGACCATTGCCGCGACGTTTGTTTCCTCGGGCCCGTACACCTGGGTGCGTCCGTTGGATCAAGGCATTCCTGCCATCCCGCTGCCGGACATCAGCAGTGGCGTGCTTCCCTTGCCTCCCACGGTGGATATGGGGCCGCGTAGCCCTTGGGCGGGCGAGCTGCACCGTGGCTATGTAGAGTCCTGGAACTTCACGCTCGAGCGGAAGTTGCCTGGGGATGTCGTGACCTCGCTCGCCTATGTAGGAACCCAAACGGTGCACCAGCTTGCGGACCGCAACATTAATGCTGCGCCGCCCGGGGGAGGTCCGGCGGGGCGTCCATTGGCGGCCACGCAGAATCGCCTGATTGACGCCTTAATGTGGGATGGCTGGCTCAGCGGTAACTATCACGGCTTCCAGATGGCCGTAAACCGCCAGTTCGCCAGAGGGCTGTTCTTGAAGGGCGGCTACACCTGGTCGAAGGCGATTAACTGGACAGACTCCGACGGTTGGACGGGAGCGCAGCTCTGGAACTGGCAGCCGGCGGCGTACCGTAACCGCGCGCCGGCCGGATACGACCGGACCCATATGTTTACTTTGGGATCGGTGTACGAATTGCCGTTCGGCCCGGACAGGACATGGGCGAAGACGGGTCCCGCTTCTTGGCTATTGCGCGGCTGGCGCACCAACGCCATGTTCGCCGCGTATTCCGGGACGCCGTTCACGATTAGCGCGTCGGGAACGGAGCTGAATGCGCCTGGGAATTCACAGACTGCCGATCAGGTAAAGCCCGAGGTGAAGGTGATCGGTGAAATCGGCCCCAACAAGATGTGGTTCGATCCGCTCGCTTTCCGGCAGCCCACGGGCGTGCGTTTTGGCACGACGGGGCGCAACATTATCCGCGGTCCGGGCATTGTGAATCTGGATCTGAGCCTGTTCCGGACATTTGCTCTGACCGAGCGCATGAAGGTCGAGTTCAAGGCTGAGTCGTTCAATCTGAGCAACACGCCGAAATTCGCGAATCCCGGCTCCAGCGTAGCGAACATGCGGCTGAACGCCGATGGAACCATTCAGACCCTGAACAACTTTTCCTCCATCACGAGCACGCGCACGGATCTAGCGGCGCCGGCCGAGCGCCGGTTCCGCTTCGGCCTGCGGCTGACGTTTTGAGCATCTGGTTGCCTGGCGCGCTGTGCCGCAAGCCGGCGCACGCCTTTCGGAGCTGCGGCCGGGATTTTCAGGCGTTCAGAAACGCTTTTTAGAAATCGCTGCAAGATCCTTCATCAAGCAGGGTTACGGCCCTGTCGAGGGGCTGGCGCTTGATGGCGGCGTTCCGCCATATGGGGTTTGTGGAGTTGCCCAACGCCTTCCGGGGCGAGAGGGGTTCGGGCGTCCTCGCGTTCTGCTGCGCCGCTTTGTGGCCAGGTGAATCGTAGCGGTCTGCGTCGTTCGACATACCAGCTTCGCCTACCATCGCTGTCAACCGCTTTGTGAGGTCGTTCAACAACTGCGCCTGGGCGTGCAGTTCCTCTGCCGCTGAGGCGCCTTCTTCGGCGCCGGCTGCGGTCTGTTGCGTGACCTGCTGCATCTGAATGATGGCTTTGCTGATCTGCTCGATGCCCCGCACCTGGTCTTGGGCGCCAAGATAAACTTCCTCTACCAGCGTCTTCACTTTGACAGCCTCACCGGTGAGCGCTCCGAGCACGGCTGCAACTTGGTCCACTTTCACTTTTCCTACATTGGACTTGCGAATGGACTCTTCGATCAGATCCGAGGTATCCTTAGCGGCTTCGGCGCAGCGCTGGGCCAAGTTGCGCACTTCGTCAGCCACTACCGCGAAGCCCATGCCCGCTTCTCCGGCGCGCGCCGCTTCCACCGCGGCGTTCAAGGCGAGGATGTTGGTCTGGAATGCGATCTCGTCGATCGTCTTGATAATTTTGGAGATCTTGTCACTTTGGGCGTTGATTTCGGCCATGGACGTCACAGCCTCGTTGAGAGCCCGGTTCGCTTCTTCGAATTTCTGTTGCGAGGCGGTGACTGAGTCCGCCGCCACGCGCGAACTATCTCCGTTTTTCCGCGACAGGGCATTGATCTCCTCGGCCGCCGACGAGGTTTCTTCCAGGGCCGAAGCCTGCTCCGAGGAGGCTTGCGCGAGCGACTGGCTGGAGGATGACACTTGGCTTGCGCCGCTGGCAATCTGGGCTACCGCTTCTGACAACTCTACTGTTGCGGAGATCAGCGTCCGGCTGATGCGCCGCATTACGATCACAGCCGCCACAACCACGGCCAACAGCAAGCAAAACATGATGATGGTGACTACCGTACTCTGCTGCTTCAGGGACTTCGATTGAGCCTGGGAATCCTTGAAAAATTGCCGCTGCTGGGTCTTCAGGGACTCCAGCGAGGCATCCGCCCGCTCCACTAACCCACGGACTTTGGGGATCACCTCCGCGTTGAGCTGTTCAAGCTTGCCTTCCCGGCACAGCCGCACATAATCAGCCGCCAGGCTTTGTAGTTCGGTCGTAGTAGTCTCCACAGCGGCCAGGTTTCTGCGACCCTCCTCGGAGACCAGCAGCGGCCTGATGTCCGTGATTATCTCTCGCATGCGGGTCACAGCGGCATCCGCCTGCCGCGCGGCGGCTTCAAGCGCGGCTGAATTTTTGAGGTTGGCAAACATGAAAACACCGCGCAGGGACGCGAGCGCTTCCCAGTTGTGAGCCCGCAGCGCGCCCACTAAATCCAACTTAGGGGCCGTTTGCAACATCGCCACATCCAGCTCGGCGTCCACTTTGTGGAGGTAGTAACTTCCCGAAGCCGCAACGATTACGCCGATCACGGCCAGCGCGCCGGTGGTTCCATACAACTTTTTCTGTACAGTCATTTCCCCTTCCCCTTCGTAATCCAGGACGGCCGTAGGGCCAAACTGCCGTACCTCGTGACCAGGTGCGCCCACCCGAACCCCGTGATCCAGTAGTAAAAGCGAAGAGGGCCTCTTCTCTTAAAATCTTAAAAGGGCCAAAGCTGGGCGCAACCGCATAAGCCTACAGTAGTCTTATCGGATCTGCGTCGCTGATCTTGATCGGAAAGCAGGGAAATCGCCTCTTCGATGCTTCATCGCGGCCCACAGTCTTGTGCTGCGCAGATTCGCGCTACCCCTCCTGATTCGGTCGGCGCCGGCCGAGCGCCGGTTCCGCTTCGGCCTGCGGCTGACGTTTTGAGCCGCCGCCCAAACCGCTCAAGTCACAATGGAGCCCGGCCTGGCGGCGCCGAAGGTCGCCCCATATCAGAAGGTTAGCTTCAAGGCAAACCGGAAAAGCCTCTCGTCGAGGCCCTCGCGCCCCGTATTCTGAACGCTTGTAATCACCGTGTAGTTGTTCAGAGTGCGTATGCTGCCGTCAGGGTTCAATTGCAAGTTACTCACGTTGGCGTTGGGCGCGGCAAAGTGCGGCGTGTTGGTGACATTGAATGCCTCGGCGCGGAACTGAAGCGCGAAGCGCTCGCTGATGCGAAACTGCCGGAAAATACTGGCGTCGAGATTGGCCAGGCCGGGCGCTCGCAGGATATTCCAGCCGGCCGTGCCGAACCGTGCGGCGGTTACGGGAGCGAAGGCCAGCGGGTCAAACCAGCTATCCCGCGCGCCCAGCATCTGCACGTGCGGCTTTACCTGGTCAGCGGTTTGCGCGTTGCCCGGCGCGTTCAGCGTCGTAGCGGAACTGGTCACGCTGAAGGGAGGCCCGGAATACAGCACCAGCAACCCGTTCACCTGCCAGCCGCCGAGCAGCCTCTTGCCTATGCCTTCCTGCGCCCACCGTTTCCCTGCGCCGAACGGCAACTCGGCGGAGGTAGACGCCGTGAACTGATGGGTGCGGTCGTAAGACTGAAGCGCCTTGTTCAGCATCCGGTATTCGGGCGTGTTGTTCTGGTAGCCATCTACGCCGGTGGCGTTCCCGTTGGGTCCGATCGCCTTGCTCCACGTGTAGGTGAACTTGGCCATATAGCCGTTCGAGAAGCGCCGTGTAAGCGAACTCTCCAGCGCGTTGAAAGACGAAGTGAAGCCGAACATATCCGAGAAATAGTTGGTCGTGGCGGTGCGCCCGAACTTCACATTGAGCACTTGGCTCGGCGTCCCTCCGCCAATGTAGCCGTAGTTGGCGTTCCAGCGGTTCTGCATGTGCCGCATGCCGTTGCCCACGTAACCGGCTTCCGCGATCCAGCCCGGCCCCACCTCTTTTTGCAGCATGAGGTTCCAAGCCTGGACATAGGCGCGGCGGAACTTCGGATCAAAGATCTCCACGCCCGTGGTGCCTGGCAGCGGAGCTGAGCCATTGCCCAGCGAGGGCGACGGGATCGTCGGGATGCCGTCGGCGAGCTTGCTCGCAGGCTGGTAGCTGTTTACGCCCACCGCTTGGAACATGGTCTGCACCGGATAGCTGTGCAGCGCGTTGCGTCCTATGTTCACCGGATCATACGAGATGCCGTAGCCGGCCCGGACCACGAAGGAGCTTGTGACGCGATAGGCGGCGCCCAGGCGCGGGGCGAAGTTCTTCTTCCCCATGCTGATCACGCCGCAATCGGAAGGTAAGCCGCCCACGCCGCAGAACTTCATGGTGTTGTCGCTGAAGTCGTAAACCTCCATGCCCCGGTTGGCCCGGTGCGGCACACCGAAATAATCCCACCGCAAGCCATAGGAAAACGTCAGTTTTCTGGTGACCTGCCACTTGTCGCGCGCATAGAGGCTGACGGCCTGAGTGATCTCGGTGTTTTCCTCCCACATTACGGTTTTGCTGATGCCGGTGGTTAGGCCGAGCAGAAACTGTGCGTAGGAGTTGTAGGAGTCGGTGGTCACGTTTCGGAGCCCGGTGACGCCGCCGCTGAAGTTGAACTGGCCGGATTGTGCGCCCGCCGAGTTGGGCTCATTCCCCCTCAAGTACACGCGCATCGAATCAAAACCGAAGCGCACATTGTGATTCCCGCGTATCCAGGAGGCATTGGCGACGTACTGCGACTGCGGGCTGTGGTAATACCACGGGGAATTGCTATTGCCCCGGCCGAGAGTGGTGAAGCCGCTGATAGCGAAGGCCGGCCAGCCGCCCTGGTAGCGTTCGGGACCATTCGTGCCGGGAATTCCAAGCAAATCCAAACCCAACTTTTCGTCGATCCGGATGGGTTCAGCGCGCGAATCATACAAGGTATAGCCGATATTGGCGTCGATAATGAACCGCGGGTTCACCGTATAGACGCCGGAGAAGGTGAGACTGATAGTATGCCCCTCTGAAACGCCGTCATAGGTGCAGCGCCCGACGCCACCGCCGCCAAGGTCGCCCAAGACCGCTGGGTCGTTACAATTCCAGTAGAGAAGGCTGGTCCGGCCGGACAGATTGAGCTTGTTGCTGGCCGCCCAGTTGACCTTGGAGTCGAGGGTCTTGCGATCGAAGATGGAAGGGCCGCTGACAAACAGGTTGTTATTGACGGCGGCGCCGAGGTTAGGCAGCGGCGTCAAGCCCACCAGTTTCTTCGCAATGGGGTCGATGCGCGATGGGGGCAGGACATTGCCCGCAAACGGGATGCGACCGGAGCCATCCAGCGCGCCGGTCAGCGGGTCGTAGATCTGCCGAGTGGACTCGGAGAAGTTGCCTGCCCGCATCAGCGGAGTGGGAACGGAGGCGGTGCTGGTCCAGGAAGCCTGGCGGTCGAAGGTCCCTTCGAAGGAAGCAAAATAGAACAACTTGTTCTTTCGAATGGGGCCGCCCAGGGTGCCGCCGAACTGGTTCACCACCCGCTTATCCTTGTCCCGCCCCGGCGGCAGAAAGTACGGGCGGGCTTTCAGATGCTGGTCCGTATGGTATTCGTGCGCAGTGCCGTGGATGTCGTTGGCGCCGCTCTTGATCTGCACGTTGACGGCCGCGCCGCCCGCGTATCCTTGCTCAGCATCGAAGCTGTTGGATACTACATTGACCGCCTCGATCGCGTCCATCGAAGGAACGTAGCCCGAGACGTGCGGCAGCCACGGATGTCCGGTCGTGGCGCCGTCCACGCGGAAGTTCGTTGACTGCCCGTTGGTCCCGTTGGCGTTCACCATCAGGGAGCGCGAGGGATTGGCCGGCACGGAGTGCTGGTTGGTCGGCAGCGCCATGCCCGGAACAGTAACAAGGAGGCTTTGGTAGTTGCGGGTGAAGGGAACCGGAAGGTTCTGGAAATCGGAAGCTTGAATCTCCTGGCGGACGTCGGCGCTGTCGGTCTGGAGCGCAGCCGCCTCAGCAGTGACGCGCACGGTTTCGGCGACGCCGCCCACGGGAAGGGTCACGTCCACGCGAACCACGTTGTTGGCCGTCACAATCACGTTCTCACGCGTAACGCTCTGAAATCCGGAAGCTGTCACGGTTACATCGTACGTCCCCGGTGGAACCGTGGAAATCATGAAAACCCCGAGTTCGTTGGCTGTGATGCTCCATTCCTGCGATGTGCCTTTGTTCGCGATTTTCACAGCAGCGCCTGGCACGGCGGCGCGGCTGGGATCTGTGACGTTGCCGACGATGGCGCCATACAGGACCTGCGCGTCAAGCGTGGGAACCATCGCTGTGAAACCGGTGAGGACAAATGCTGCCGCGAGCACAGTCCTCGCCCCTGATGTGCGCAAATGTATTGACATTCGAACTCTCCCCATGAAAAGCCGTAACCTCAACCTCTGCCGGCGCGCTTTTAGCGCCCGCTCATAAACCCACGACCCAAAGCCTTATTTGGGCTCTGGATTTCGTTCCATTATATACGCCCTTGGGGGTAACCACCGTAAACTTTTTTCGGGACAACCGGCAATCCCAGCAGCGCGCCGCCGTCAGATCTCCAGCTATCATGCGGCGCGCACGCCCAGCATGAGCCCCGTGGGACCGTGGAGGCGGACACGCCGGATCTCCCGAAATCCGGCTTCTTGGAGCCATGTCGCGTATTCCGGTTCGCTGTAGGATGCGCCTGCCCGGGTGTTCACCAGCATGTTCAGCGAGAACAAAGCGGCGGCGCGGGGCGAAACTTTATCCGGCTCTAGAATGAAATCTTGAATCGCAATCCGCCCGCCCGGCTTCAACGCCTCAAAGCTCTTGCGCAGCATGGCGCGGTTTTCATCCGGACCGAGCATGTGGCAAATCGCGGAGATAAACACGAGATCGTAATTCTCGCCATAGGCGGGCTGGTGGAGGTCGCCGGGGCAGGTTTTGACGCGCTCGCCCACGCCCGCAGCGCGAATGTGTTTGCGCGCCAAGCGCAGCACGGCGGGCTGGTCCAGGATGTCGACCTCCAGCTCTGGTGAAGCCTGGGCGAAAGCGATGGCGTAAGCTCCCGAACCGCCGCCTAAATCGAGCATGCGCCGGACTCCCTGCACGCCCACCGCCTCCACCACCATCGGGGCGCGCTCCTCGGCGTTATAGTGCATCATGGCGATGAAGGCTTCGGTTTCGGCTTTGCTGCGCCTCCGTCTTGCCTGTGGGGAAGCGCCCCGGCGCACGCAATCGGTAAGGCGGCTCCAGCTCTTCCACAGGTGCGCGACGTGCATCAAAGCTGTCCGCACGCTGCCCCGCGAATGGCCGCTCAGACAGCGCGCCGCCGTCTCCGTGTTCTGATAGAGACCATCGCGCTTGGTCAGCATCCCAATGGCGGTGAGAGCGTTCAGCAACATTTCCGTGGCGCGCGCGTCCGTGCCCAAGCGAGCCGCCACGGCGGCGGCGCTAACCGGTTCGTCGAGCGCAGTGAATAGGTCGAGTTCGACGGCGGTCAACAGCAGACGGCTTTCACGAAAGGCATTGATACGCTCGAGCAAATCGTCCGGGAGGCGTTCCATGCGTCCAGTATAAGCGCATCTGTGCCGGGAATTCGGGTTTCAGGTAAGATTGCTATCCTGTCCGTGGTGCGGGAAAGCAAAATGATGGGATGGCTGTTCGCTTTGCGGAAGGCTCTTCCGCTGGCGGCTCTTCCGCTGGGACTCTTTCTTCTGGCGTGCGCAGTGGGATTTCTCACCAAGAGCCGGAAGCTGCTGGGGGTGGCGTTTGCAATGCTTGTCGTCGCTTCCTTGCCTGTAACGGGAGACTGGGTGGTGGCGCGCCTAGAGTCGCAATACCCCCCTATGCGGATAGAAGCTTGCCCTAACGCAGATGCGATCGTCGCTCTTGGAGGCATCGTAGCCGGCCGCATTGGGGATCCGCAGGAGTTTGAGTGGGGGGAATCTGTAGACCGTTTTGAACAAGCGGTGAAACTGCTTCGGGCTGGGAAAGCCCCCCTTCTAGTATTCACCGGAGCGCGCACACCTTGGACCTTAAGCCGGGAGAACGAAGGAGAGCGGCTGCGCCGGGCAGCGATCGAGCATGGGGCTCCGCCGGAGCAGGTGATGGTTACGCCGATTGTAGACACCACGGCAGCGGAGGCGGAGGCGATCCGGCAGTTGGCGGCGGCGCGAGGTTGGCGGCGGCTGATCCTGGTGACTTCGGCCATGCACATGCCGCGGGCTATCCTACTATTCCGCCGCGCCGGAGTGGAGGTGATTCCCTATCCGGTGGATTTCCGGCAGCGGGCGCCGGAGGAGGCGCTCAATGTAACGTGGTTTCTCCCACAAGCCGCCGCGCTGGCGAAAACCGAAGCCGCGCTGCGCGAGCATCTCGCGCTGGCGTACTACCGCATATTTCACGGCGGCTTCTAAACCGCGTTACCAGCCTTTCATAGATAAGGGGATTGACCCGATGGGTGGCGAAGCCTAGAATGAGGGAAGCGCAGGGAGTTGTATGAAAAGCTGGGCGGGTCACAACCCTCCCGGGAAAAGGCAAGGGTGTGTTTTGAGAAGGACGCGCCCGGCAGTTTGAGGAACACAGAGCGAAAGCTCACGAACAGGAGGTTTCCATTGAGGAGTCGAGTGTTTCGAAATATCGCAAAGGCGTTTTTTTGGACGCTGGCGTTAGGGGCAGTAGCATTCGCGCAGTCGGATCTCGGTTCGATCACCGGGTATGTGAAGGATCCATCCGGCGCTACAGTGCCAGGCGCTAAGGTCACGGTTCGCAACAGCCAGACGGGACTTGAGCGCCAGGTAACTACGAACGAATCCGGACGCTACATGGTCACGAACGTTCCACCCGGAATGTACTCCATTACGATTGAAGCTTCTGGCTTCAAGAAATACGAAAGCAGCGATAACAAGCTCGATCCGAGCGCGGTTCTTACGGTAGACGCTACATTGACGCTAGGCGCGGCGACGGAGACGGTGTCTGTCTCAGCGACGGCGATGGTGCTGCAAACCGAATCTGCATCCATTCAAAAGACGGTCACCCGGCAACAAATCGACGCGCTTGAGTTAAACGGGCGCAACCCCATTTTTATGGCGGCTCTTGTGCCTGGCGTGCGCTCCGGGAACCTGTCGGCGCTTAGCTTCGGCTTTTCGCTGGGGCCGTCGAATTACAACGGCTCCCGTGACCGGGAAAATCTGATCACCTATGATGGGGCTCCCGCGGTCCGCACTCGCGCCAACGGCACAAGCTTGGGTTCGGCCGACGTGGACTCGGTTCAGGAAATCCAAGTGCTCACGGCGAATTACGCCCCCGAGTATGGCCGCACGTCCGGCGCCCAAGTGCGCATTCTAACCAAGAGCGGCGGCAAGGAATTTCACGGCGCGCTGTTTGAGTATTTCCGCAACGACCATCTCAACGCGAATACTTGGTCCAGGAATCTCAACCCGTCGACGGCGTTCGTTCCGCCTTTCCGTTATAACCAGTTTGGTTACAACATCGGCGGCCCGTTTTACATTCCTGACAAGTTCAACAAAGACAAGAACAAGTTTTTCTGGTACTGGGCGCAGGAATGGGTCCGTTACCGCTACACGGACACCGCCACATGGACGGTGCCAAGCGATCTCATGCGCCAAGGGGACTTTAGCGAATTGCTGAACCCCAGCAATTACTTCTACGGCAAGGCGGTGCAAGTCAAAGATCCGACCACGGGCGCGCCTTTCCCGGGAAATGTGATTCCGAAGTCGAGGCTCAGCCCCAGCGGTTTGGGCATCCTGAAAGCGTATCCCGTGGCGAATTTCGCCGCCAAGCCTCTTGGGGGCAACGGGAATTTCTACGTGGCGGCCATCCACCCCCAGAACCAGCGCAAAGACACGCTGTCGGCGGACATGAATCTCACCGACAAGCAGCGGCTTCAATTCCGGCGTTTGAATTACTCGTTTTGGGAGTACCAGCCGCTAGACGGCACTCCAACGGAAACACCGAAGTACTTCAACCGCCCGAACCAGACCAATTCTTTAGATCATGTATGGACGGTCAGCCCGACCAAGGTGAACGAACTCTTGCTGACCGTGAGCCTGGACGACGTCTACATTCCGGTGGACCAGGCGCATTTCTTTGATCGCACCACGGTCGGGATCAACTATCCCTACATTTTCCCGGAAGGCAAGCTGATTCCGACACGGATTCCCACCGCTGCCATCACGAATTTCAGCACCTTGAATGGCGGCCCTTATCCGTCGCACTCTTCGGGCCCCATTTACACGCTCTCGGACAGCTTCACTTGGATTCGCGGCAGCCACACGATGAAGTTCGGCTTCGCCTTCGAGCGTAGCGGAGAGAACGACAACGACGAAATCAACGTGCAAGCCTGCCCGACGTGCACCAACAACCAAAACGGCCAGTTTTCGTTTACCGATAATCGCTCGGGACAACCCAGTTCGGGTGTCGCTGCGGCTAACGCTGCCTTGGGCTTGTTCGACACGTACTCTGAACTCGGCCAGCGCGCGTATACGATTTTCCGCAGCAACATGTACGAGTGGTTCGCCCAGGACCACTGGAAAGCCAGCCAAAAACTTACGGTCACCTACGGTGTGCGGTATACGATCAACTTCCCGTATGAGGCCTTGTGGCGCAACATGTCGGTTTTCGACCCGTCGCTTTACGATCCAGCTAAAGCCGTCGCCGTGGATCCGAAGACAGGCCGAATTACGGTTGGATCGGGAGATCGCTACAACGGAATGGTGATACCTGGCGGCGGATGGCCAAGCTCGGCGAAGGGACGCTTCCCCGAGTCGACCGCAGGGACGTACGATTACCTGTTTCGCAATGGCGTGCGGCCGCCGTACTACTCGAATGTGCAGTACAGTCTGATTCAGCCACGGGTTGGGATTGCCTATCAAGTGGCGGAGAAGACCGTGGTTCGCACGGGCGCAGGGCGCTTCGTAACTCGGAACGGCGTCAGCGATTCCATCTTTTTAGGCGGTAACCCGCCGTTTCAGCCGACGGCGAACGTCAGTTTTGGAAACGTGGATAACCCGGGCGGCACGGGCACGAACGTTCTCCCGCTCACGGTGACGAGCTACCCGCGCAACCAGCCGAACCCGGAGGCGTGGGCCTGGAACTTCACGGTGGAGCGGGAGCTGCCGTGGAAGTCTGTGGCGAGCATCGCATACGTTGGGCGCCGCGGTCTGCACCAGCCTCGTGAGGTGAACATCAACCAGCCCACGTTGGCGGTTGTGGCCGCCAATCCAGGCGTCAACCTGGATGCGCTGCGGCCGTATAAAGGCTACAACTCCATTCGGGAGAGCGACAACGTCGCCAATTCCACTTACAACGGGTTGCAATTGAGTTGGACCCGCCGCTTTTCGGGAGGTCTCATGTTCGGGGTCAACTATACCTTTTCCCGGACATGGGATGATGGCTCGAATCAGCGCGATATCATCCCAAACACTTACGACGCCCACAACCTGTGGTCACGCTCCTACCAAGACGTGACGCACATCATGACCATCAACTATCTGTATGAGTTGCCGTTATTCCGCGGCCAGCACAATCTTGCCGGTCGGCTGCTGGGTGGCTGGCAGGTCAGCGGGATTACCCAGCTCCAGACCGGCCTTGCGTGCAGCGCGATTGTCAACACCGACTACGCGGGCGTAGGCGTGGACGGCCAGATGAACGACTGCGGCGGCACAGGGCAGTTTTGGGCGATTAATGGCGATCCGAAAGTGCTGGGTAATTTTGCCTCCGGCGGGACGGCGGATCCGCGTTTGTGGTTCCGAGTCACGAATCCGGATGGCACGCCCATTTTTACGCCTCCAGCGAAAGGGACTTTCGTGACCGGGCGGGTGACTCGCAACTTCTATCATGATCCTGGCCTGGAAAACTGGAATATCGGCCTATACAAGAAGTTCGCGCTGAACGAACGGGCGGGTTTCCAATTCCGCGCCGAGGCCTTTAACGCCTTCAATCACCCAAATCTTGGGGGCGCCGGCCGGAACCCGAATAATCTAGCCACCTTTGGCAAAGTGACCAGCAAGACTAACGACACCCGCAACCTCCAGCTTTCGTTGCGGTTCTATTTCTGACAGGGAAAACACTCGGATTGGCGGACGTGCTGATCTGAAGGAACGACGGCTCTTTGCGCCCCAGCAAGAGCCGTCGTATCACTGTGTTGCGGGGCGGACGAGATCCAGCGGCGGCGCGGCCGCGCCTTAGTTTCGCCCGTCCCGCCCTCCGTTTCGCCTTTGAACAAAGGGTGCGGTGGATTCTTGCGTTTTCAGGCGGTCGATTGGCGCCGCCGGGCCGCCCACTCTGGCCACCGCAGCGGCTTGGCTGGCCGGATTTCTGATTGGAGAAGCAGGTATAGGGGCTGAGGTTAGGTCACATCGCCCCACCGAGCCCCCGGTTACTCGGCCTTTTCTAGGTTCAGCGTCCCATTTTACTTGCATCGGGGCCACTTCCCCTTTTAAGATAAAAGCGTATTTAAGCCATCTGGACTGAGGGGACAAGATGATCTATTCCCGCTCTGCGGAGTATGCGATTCGTGCGTTCGTGCACCTGGCGACCATCGAAAACGGCAAGTACGCGATGGTGAAGAACATTGCGCGGGAGTCTGAAATTCCGGCGCATTTTTTGGCGAAGATTTTACAGCAACTGGCTCGGAAGGGGTTTCTCCGTTCCAGTAAGGGACCGACGGGCGGGTTCGCTCTGCGGATTCCGGCGGAAGAGGTTACCATGCTCCAGATTGTCGATGCCGTGGACGGGCTCGCAGACTTTAACCGGTGCCCGGCGGGGATGGCCGAGTGTAATGACCATCAGCCGTGCGGCATGCACGACAGTTGGAAGAAGCTTCGTGCTACGATTATGGAGTACCTGGAGAAGACAACGATTGCCGACTTGGCGAAGTCGATGGAGCTGAAACGGAAAGCCATCGAAAAGCGGTCAGCCAAAGCGAAAAAGAGTGAGGTAAAGCGTTGACTTCCTCCCGTGGTCGGTTCTGGAAGGAGTCATCAGGAATGGCGAGTAGTGTCCTTGTCCCCATGGTGGTGGAACAAACGTCCAGGGGGGAGCGGGCTTTCGATATCTATTCACGGCTGCTGAAGGAAAACATCATTTTCCTCGGTACGCCCATTGACGATACGGTAGCCAATCTGGTTATCGCTCAAATGCTGTTTTTGGCGGCGGAGGATCCCGAGCGAGACATATCTCTTTATATCAACTCGCCCGGAGGGTCCATCACTGCTGGTTTAGCGATCCTTGACACGATGCGCCTGGTGGAGCCAGATATTGTCACATACTGTGTAGGGCAAGCAGCATCCATGGCGGCGGTTCTGCTGGCTTGCGGCACTAAGGGTAAACGGTACAGCCTGCCGCATTCCAGGATCCTGATTCACCAGCCCTCGATGAGCGGATTGGCCGGCCAAGCCACCGATATCGACATTTACGCGAAAGAAATCCTTCGCATGCGTGAGACCTTGAACCAGATTCTGGCGGAAGCTACCAACCAGCCGGTGGAACGCGTGGCGCGGGATGTGGACCGCGACTATATCATGGACGCGCAGTCGGCTCTCGAGTACGGGATGATCGATCGCATCATAACGAGCCGCGAAACTGGCGGACGCTAACCTCCTAGCGCAACATAACGAAATCCTATTTCCTTCAACGCCTCTGTGAAGATCGATTTCCAGGGATCACGCGTCACCTCTGACGGCGGCCTCATGGTGGTGCGGAAACTGGGTGAGCGATAGGAGAACAGCGCGTAACATGGACACTTCGAGTCCACCTGTTGTCATCCACCCGTGTCGGCGCGAAAATAGAGATTCCTGATGGCAAGGGACGCATATGGAACGAACCACAGCTATCCGTTGGCTTCACGCAGTGACCGTGTTGCTGGCCGCACTTCCCGCCGCTGCGCAGAGTACCGGCGCGATCATGGGACAGGTAACCGACCTTTCCGGAGCCGCCGTGCCCGGCGCGAAAGTCGTCGTGACCAGTGTGGAGACCGGCGTGGAACGTCCGACCACCTCCACATCGGAGGGCTACTACTCGGCGCCGTCCCTGCCTCCAGGAAACTACACGGTGGCTGCCGAGGTCGCCGGCTTTAAGAAGGCGGTCTCGGCAGCCGTCAAAGTGGATACCACCGCAACCGTTCGCGTCGATCTGGTGCTGGTTCCCCAGGACTCTAAGGTGACGATCGATGTAACGGCCCGCCCGCCGGCGTTGGAAACCGAAACGTCCATGACCGGCGAGACCGTGAGCGGCAAGGAATTGACGGAACTCCCTTTGAATGGCCGGAACGTGCTTGAGTTGGCGATGACGGTTTCGGGTGTGCAGGGCGAAATGGGATCGGACGAGGCGGGTATCGGGTTCAACGTGCCGTCGCCCGGATCCGGCTTGAGCGTCAATGGCGGCCGTCCAGGCATGCTCGCAATTATGTCGGACGGAGTGAACGCGACCAGCATCGCGTACTCGCGTGCGACGGTAACCTTCTCGCCCGACAACATCGAGGAATTTCGCGTGATCACCTCGACGTTTTCGGCCAAGTATGGCGTTACCGGCGGCGGAGTTATCAGTACCGTGAGTAAGAGCGGCGGGCAGACGTACCACGGTAGCGCTTTCTGGTTCACTCGCAATCCCGCACTGACCGCGCGAACCTTCTACCAGCCCACGGCGTCCGGCATGCGGCGCAACGAAATGGGCGCGACCTTCAGCGGCCCTGTTCGGATTCCCAAGGTTTACAACGGTAAGAACCAGACGTTTTTCTTTGCCAGTTACGAGCCAAAGCGGAGACGCGACGAGGTGGCGTACTGGATGCGGGCGCCGACCGAGGCGGAGCGGAACGGCGATTTCCGCGACTCGTGGGTAAGCCCCGGAGCGACCAACCCCCTGCTCTATCAGCAGTTCGAATGCGTGGACGCCTCTTGCAGCGGCTTCAAGTGGCTCAATCGGGCGACCAACTCGACCGTCTATCCGCTGTTTTGCGCTGGATGCCCTCCGGACCAAGTGGGTCACGTGATTCCAAAGAACATGCTGGACCCGACGGCGCAGAAGTTCCTGTCGTATGTGCCCCTGCCCAACATGCCCTACGACAGCCAAGGCAACAACTTCCTCGGCGTTCAGGGCGTGGCCTCAACCGATGATCGCTTCAACGTCAAGGTCGATCACAACGTGTCGGCGAAGAATCATCTCAGCGTGCGCTTCACCGATATTCCAAACCGTTCGAACCGCTACCGTCCGCTACGCGACTACTACCTGGCCCAGGCGCCGCCGTCTGATCAGGCGATCACGCGGCAAGGGTTTCTGAGCGACACGCACACGCTCACTCCACGGATTGTAAACGAGTTTCGCGCCAGTGTGACGCACTCCAACTACACGCGGCAAAACCCGGGCGACCTCTCGCAGGTGAATTACACCAAGGACGTGTTCGGTCTGCCGAATTTCACCGGATGGGGCTTCCCGAAAATCGTCGCCTCGATGTTGACCATGGGTCCGCAACAGGACATGCAGCGGAATTTCGAAAACCAGTATCAGGTAGCCGACGATCTGACCTTCATCTCCGGCCGGCACAACCTACAGTTCGGAATCGATATGCGCCGGCTGCAACAGAATACCCTTTCCACCGGACTGCTGTTTGCCAGCGGCGGTCAGTATAACTTCAACTCGGTGAATTCCACGGCCTCGGGAAACGCCAATCTCCCCACCGGCGCTGGCGGTTTGGCTTTCGCCAGTTTCCTCCTCGGAGTGCCGAACTCGATCTCGCTCAGCGCTTACACGATCCCGTATTACTACCGCTACAAGAGCGAAGCCGCCTACTTTCAGGATGACTGGAAAGTGCGCTCCAACCTCACTTTGAACATGGGACTGCGCTGGCAGTACATCAGCCCGCGCGCCGAGAAGTACAACCGGCAGGCGACCCTGGACATAGACCATCCGTTCCCGGTCAACACTCCCAACGGTGCCGTGCTGGCGTTCAACTACCTGTTCACGGGCGCCGGCACTGGATCGAAGTACCTCGAGCCCACGCACAAAAAGAACTTCGAGCCGCGCTTTGGCTTCGCCTGGACGCCTCGCACGGGCTGGAGCGGCAGGAGAGGTTTCGTCATCCGTGGCGGCTATGGCATCAGCCACACCAGTTCCAACGCGGCCAACGGCGCCACCCCGTATCCGGCTTTCGGACTCGGCAACACATCGGCGTGGAACTACACGCAGTGGATCGGCAAGGGCGCCCCGCCGGTCACGCAGACCGCCAAGCCGGACCAGTTGGTGTCGATCGGACGCAATCCTCCCCTGGTGAAAGCCGATCCGATTGTCACGCAAGTCCCCAAGGACGGCAAACTTTGCCAGGGATGTGTTCCGGCGGACCCGCGCGTTTCGGGTATCACCAACTTCACCTTCGTGCAGCGTAACAACGCGCCGTACATCCAAACGTGGAACCTGACGACCCAAGTCGAATTGAAATGGGGACTGGTGGCGTCGCTTGGTTATATGGGGCAGAAGGGCACTCACCTGCCGTCGATCAAGTACAACATCAACGCGCCTGATCCGGTTAAGTTCGCGGCGGCGCTCGATCAGGGTATCGACCCGACGCAGTCCGTTCCCGATCCGTATGGGCGCGTCAACGCCAATGGCAGCCTCAAAACCGTCACACTCCAGGATCTGATGCGGCCGTGGCCGACCGTGGGCGACGTGCAGGTTCTCGGAGTGACCAATGACCTGTCGATCTATCATGCCGGGACTGCTGCGCTAGAAAGGCGGTTCGCAAGCGGTTTTGGCGTACGATTTAACTACACCTACGCCAAGTCCATCGATACCGGGTCAGACTCCACCAACGACGGGCAGAATCAGTTCAACTGGGGGTTCACCAAAATCCAGTCGCCCGGCGACTTGAAGATGAACCGCTCCGTGTCGCTGTTCGACCAGCGCCATCGCTTCAACCTGACGATGGTCTCGGAACTGCCATTCGGCCGCGGAAAGCCCCTGTTGAATCAGGGCCGCTGGCTCGATCGCCTGGTCGGCGGCTGGTCGCTCAACGCCGTCGGCAGCCTCTACAGCGGGCGGCCCTTCCCCCCGACGCTCGGCGATACCAATGGCATCCCGGGCCTGAGCGGCAACAACGTGGTGCGGCCCGATCTCGTTCCCGGCGTGCCCGCCATCAATCCGCTGTGGACCCGAGAAGGCGCGAGCAACATTCCGTACTTCAACCCGACGGCCTTCGCCCGCCCGGCATATGGGAAGACCGGCAATGCGCCGCGCACGATCGACTGGATGCGCACTCCATGGCAGCCCGGACTGAACGCGTCGCTGGCCAAGAACATTTACCCCTTCGAGAACCGAAGGCGCTATGCGCAACTTCGTTTCGAAGCGTTCAACGCCCTGAATCACACCTGGTTCACGACCAATCCCAACACCAGCATGGCCGTGTTCAGCAGCCAGCCGAAGATTAGCCGGACGGGTCTTTCTCTTGCCGGTCCGATTCCCTACCTGATCGGCAAGAGTCCCGATTCGTTCCCAGCCGGTTCGCGCGAGTATTACATCGCTCAGACTTACAACGTGAACTTCGGTGTTTTCAACATGAACAACAACTACCCAGGGCGCACGATTTCGATCGCGCTCAAGCTGAACTGGTAATGCCCAATGAGGTTCCCTCTTCTGGCGGTCCCGGCGGCCGTGATGGCCGGGCCCGCTTTCGCCTCCGCGCCAGCCTCCGGAGTCCGGGAGATCGATCGTGTCCGCGCGGTCATCCGCTCTAAATCCTGTTTCAAAGCGAGCCTGCGCCTTCGCTTTTCTTAGGGTGGGGACGGAGAAGGTGACAAGCGGAATCTAGTGTCTTATCCTGGCAGGAAGACGGCAAGATTCGTGCATCCAATGACCAGCAAAGAGCGTTTGGAAACCACTCTGAACCACCGGGATCCTGACCGTATCCCTGTGGACTTCGGCAGCACGGCGGTGACAGGCATTCACGTGAGTTGCGTGGCGGCCTTGCGTGACTATTACGGTTTGGAGAGGCGGCCGGTCAAGGTTCACGAGCCTTATCAGATGCTTGGCCTCATCGAGGATGACTTACGTGAAGCCATGGGCTTGGACGTCATCGGGGTATTCCCACGAAAAACCATGTTTGGCTTCCCCAATGAAAACTGGAAGCCCTGGCGGTGCCCCGACGGGCTCGAAGTTTTGGTCCCGGAACGTTTTAGAACCACCGTAGATGAAAAGGGGGATGTTTTGATTTACCCCGAAGGCGATACGGAGGCTCCGCCGAGCGGCAGAATGCCCGCGGGAGGGTACTTCTTCGATACGATTATCCGCCAAGAGCCTCTGGATGCGGATCACCTCAACGTGGAACACAACTTGGAGGAGTTTGGGCCGATTTCCTCTGAGGATCTGGACTATTTTGAGCAAGCAGTGTCACAGGCGGCGCGGAGCGGTCTGCCGGTGGTGGCTACCTTCGGCGGCACGGCATTTGGGGATATCGCGCTCGTGCCTGCGCCTTTTCTGAAACACCCGCGCGGCATCCGCGACGTAGCGGAATGGTATATGGCTACGGCCAAGCGGCGTGATTACGTTCACCAGATCTTTGAAAAGCAGTGCGAGTACGGAATCGCGAATTTGGCCAAGATTCATGAGCGGGTGGGTAACCAAGTCGCGGTTGTGTTTGTATGCGGCACGGACTTCGGCACACAGAATTCGGCATTCTGCTCCGTAGCGGCTTTCCGCGAACTCTATTTCCCTTACTATAAGCGGGTCAACGACTGGATTCACGCTCATACCACATGGAAGACGTTCAAGCATTCCTGTGGCTCCGTGGAGCGCTTCCTGGATTCGTTCATTGAGGCCGGCTTCGACATTCTCAACCCCGTTCAATGTTCCGCCGCCAACATGTCGCCGGAGCATTTGAAATCGCGGTATGGCAGCCGAATTGTATTCTGGGGTGGAGGCGTGGATACCCAACGCACGTTGCCGTTCGGGACGCCTGCCCAAGTGCGCGCTGAAGTGATCGAGCGGTGCCGGATCTTCTCGAAAGGCGGAGGCTTCGTTTTCAACGCCATTCACAATATTCAGGCGCGGACGCCGGTGGAAAATATCGTCGCCATGCTGGCAGCCGTGCAGGAGTTCAACGGACAGATACAATGAAGAACGCACATCTGTGCGAAATGCAAAACGGGAAAACGAGGAGATCGCCGAATGAGTCTATCACGCCGTGAGTTCCTGACTGGGGCCGCAGGCGCTTCAGTCGCCTCCGGGGCGCCTGTCTCTGCGCGGCCCAACATTTTATTCATCATGGTGGACGAAATGAGGTGGGACGCGATGGGCTGCGAGAAGCACCCGGCGGTTCGCACCCCCACTCTCGATCAACTGGCCGCCGAAGGAGTGCGGTTTAGCCGGGCCTATACGGTGTCGCCCGTATGCTCGCCGGCGCGTGCTTCGGCGTTTACGGGCCGTTATGCTCACGTTCATGGGGTCACCATCAACCAAGTCCCGGCGAACGACGGCGAGATTTTCTTGCCCTCAATTCTGAAACATTACGGCTACCATACGGCTATTGCCGGAAAGTTGCACTATGTACCGGTGCGTTTCAGCTTCGGATTTGATCGGTTTTGGAGCTTTGCGGCCGAGGGGCCGACGCCGGAGCTCGGCTACATCGCCTACTTGCGGAAAAAACATGGCTCTCCGAATAAATGGCCTAGGAAACCCGGCACATGTCCATGGCCTGACGACCCGCTAGGGCGAGACGTCGGTGAGTTCTTGTACCCCATCGAAGACTTTGAAACCGAATGGATTACCGACCGATCCATCGAATACCTGCGCAGCCGGCAGGGAAAGCCGCAGCCCTGGTTTCTTTTCACAAGCTATCTAAAGCCCCATTCTCCTTCGGTGGAACCTCAGCCCTACTTCAGCATGTATGACCATGCAAATTTCCCGATTCCGAAGCTTCCGCCTAATGCGAAGGAATTGCGTGCTGCACAGCGGGAACGCCAGCGCCGCCACTATGTAGATAACGAAGAGATGGTCCGCGTCATGAGCGCCAAGTACTTTGGCGCCATCACGCATATTGACGACCAAGTCGGCCGCTTGCTTGGAGAACTGCGCCGGCTAGGTATGGCGGATAACACCCTAATCCTTTTCACGGCCGATCACGGCAACATGCTCGGCGATAAGGGACGTTGGTTTAAAGGGGTTCAGTACGAGGGATCCTGTCATGTGCCCCTACTATGGCGAGGGCCAAAGGGTGCTCGGGAAAACGGCGGGCGAGTGGTCAACCAAGTGGTGGAGAACATCGATTTAGCGCCGTCCATTCTAGAAACTGCCGGCATACCCATCCCTCAAGGCATTCAAGGGAAGAGTTTCCTAGCGCTAGCTCGCGGCCAAGATCCGAAATGGAAAAACCGCGCATACTCGCAGTTGCGGACCGGAATGATTGTGGACGGCCACTGGAAGTTCATCGACAACAGTCTGGATGGGAGTGGGGAAAAGGAACTGTACAACCTGGCCGAGGATCCCAAGGAGGACCGCAACGTAGCTAGCGACCCCAAAAACAAGGAGCGCGTGGTTGAGTACGCGCGTCTGCTGGCTCGCTGGCGTGCCGAGCGCCCCGCCCCAGTGCGCATTCCGGGCATGGCGACCCCGGATTACGTGCACATTTCGGCTGAGGAAAGGGCTAAGCTCGTGCGCGAAGCTCCGGATAATCAGGAAACAGGCACAGCTCCAGCGGTTCGCCGCGAACGGCGCAAAAAGTAAGTAAAAGGGACTCAGGCGCGCAGATTTTGCGCTTCTAAGACATACTCTTCGCAACCACTGCATAGTGCGCGTGTCGAAACGGGCGTATCTTTCCAGTAAGTTCCTGATAAACTGAGGGTCCCAGTTCGGCACGCGGTTTGCCCTTCTGGCTCGCGGAGGCTAAGCCGCAGTGGTTATGCAGATTTTTAACGTAATTCCTGCCAACAAGAATCGGAGGCGTTGGAATGTCCGGCTCGTCCGGCATGGAGTGATGTTGTTTTTCTTTCTCTTCTTGCTTCACGTCGCCTACGACCACCAGGTCAAAGGCGGGGGTCCTAAGGGAGCGCCCTCAGTGGAGGCCTATTGCCCGTTCGGTGGACTCGAAAACTTGTATTACTTTCTTACCACCGGAGGGTATATCCGGCGCATCGAACCTTCGGCCATGATCATGTTCGGAGCGCTCCTAGTGCTCACGCTCTTATTCAGCCGCGGTTTTTGCGGGTGGGTTTGTCCGTTTGGAAGTCTCCAGGAGTGGATCGGGATGCTGGGGCGAAGGATATTCAAGAATCGCTATAACCCCACCGGCCGTTGGGAGAGGCGCTTGCGCTACCTCAAGTACGTCATTCTGTTGGTCATTATCGCTCTCACGTGGCGCCTTGGCGCGCTGGTCTTCCGAGCGTATGATCCGTTCCTGGCATTTTTCCATCTAGGGCAGGGAATTGCGGAAATGCCCTGGGCGTATGCAGCGCTGGGCGTGGTGCTGATCGGATCTCTAAAATACGAGCGCTTTTTCTGCAAATACGCGTGCCCCTTGGGCGCCGTGATTGGCATTCTCGGCAAGGTGGGGATCACCAAGATCCATCGCGCCAGCGACGGGTGCAAAGAGTGTAATTTGTGCCAGAAACAGTGTTTCGCCCACATCGATTTTCTGAAGACGGACGTTATCACAGACGCGGAGTGCAATCACTGCTTGGACTGCACCGTGCACTGCCCGAAGCCCAACGTGCTGACTCTGCGGGGACTGGGCTGGAATCTTTCTCACTCGGCATATGCGGCGTTGCTGCTGACTGGGCTCTTCGCCTTTATAGGTACGAGCAAGCTGGCGGGTTACTGGCGGACGAAACCGGAATGGGTGAAGTTGACCAATGGCGCCGGTCGCTTGGACGTGGAGCAAATACGCGGGTGGATGACGCTCTCCGAAATCAGTTCTGGTTATGGAATCCCCTTAGAAGAACTGTACAGGCGGGCGAAAATACCCACCCAGGTGGCTGCCGAAACGCGCTTGAACCAGGTCGCGAAGAACTACCAGATCGAATTTGAGGCGGAGACGGTCCGAGACGCTGTTCGGAACTTCCTCGCGACGCCCCGGGGGTCCGATCGCGCCGGCCGGGAAGCCGCAAAGCCGGCGTCCCCACAGTCGGAAAAAAGCGCCGCGGTGACGAAGGGGCAGGAGCCTGAGATTAAGGGTTATATGACATTAAACGAGGTGGCGCTCAAGACGGGCGTCCCGAAAGAATGGCTGATCCGGCGTCTCGGCTTACCTGCCAATGTGGATCCCCGAAAGCCTTTACGCGAGTGGATGCACGATGCAGGCATGAGCATCCAGGACGTGCGCCAGATCGTGGACGACTACCGAGCCGGAAAACGCTGACTCCGCCGTCCCGCGAGCCTGTGGATAGAGACCTGTGGCAACCTCCATCCACATGACCAACCCCATGCCAGGATTCCGCAGCAAAGTGTCAGCGCCGGCCTGGCAGCCCGTAGAAATCTGCGTTCGACGCCATTCAGGCGGCGATCGTCTGAGAAAGGGTGCGTCACAAAATCCTCAGAATCCCCCTATACGTTGCCGCCGAATGGCAAGAGGTTATATACTGGGCGCTACCATAGCCCTCAGGCGATGTGCAGTGGCGCAGGGGCGGAATTCTGCTTGGAAGGGACGAAATGACGCGCATACATAAGATTTGCAGGGTGGGGCTGGCGGTGTTGTGGGCCGCTGCGGCCTTTAGCCAGACCAGCAACGGCGTGATCCGCGGCATCGTTAGCGATTCGAGTGGTGCGGTGATCGGAGGAGCAAAAGTCATAGCCACGGCGGCAGCCACCGGCGTGGAATATTCGAGCACGAGCAATGATGCCGGGCTATACAACATTCCCGGACTGCCCGCGGGCGCTTATACGCTGACTGTGGAGCGGGCGGGGTTTCGGAAATATGTGCGCACCGGTTTGACGATAGCTACGGGAGAGACTCTAGCGCTCGACGTTACGCTGGAGGTAGGCGATATCAATCAGTCGGTGACGGTGACGGCGGAGGCGCCGCAAGTGGAGAGCCGCACGTCCTCGTTCGGGCAGCTCATCGAATCACGTAGCATAGCAGACCTTCCGCTGGGCGACCGGAGAACACTCAATGTCATTCAGTTGAATGGCGCTGCGGTCTTCGTAGGTTATGACACCGGGCAGAAACCCAATTTCTCTTTGGCGGGAGGGCGCGCTCAAAGTCAAATGTTTTGGATTGACGGCGGATCCGGCCAGAACATGCGTCTGGGCATCGGGCAAGTGGACACGGATCCACCGGTAGAGCTGGTCGAAGAGATCAAGGTGCTCGCCAATAATTACTCGGCGGAGTACGGCGGTTCAGCCGGAGGGGTCATTCTCGAAACGACTAAGAGCGGGACAAACCGGTTCCGGGGAAGCGCTTACGAGTATCTGCGAAACGACAGGCTGGATGCGCCCGGATTTTTCGCACCCATCCAAAATGGCGAGAAGGTGAAGCCCCGCTTGCGTTACAACGTGTTCGGCGCGTCGCTCGGTGGTCCTATACGGCGCAATAAGACCTTCTTTTTTGGAAACTACGAAGGGCAGAGAAGGCGCACAGGGAGCGTTCAAACTCTCACCGTTCCCACCGAACTCCAGCGGCAGGGCGACTTTTCGCAGACGCTCAACAATAGCGGGCGGTTGATTCCGATCTATGATCCGGCGACCACGGCAGGGACAGGCGCCTCCGCAACGCGTTTGCAGTTTCCCGGCAATGTGATTCCGGCGCAGCGACTCGATCCGGTTGCGGTCAAGCTCATGGCTTATTACCCGCGGCCCAATCGAACGCCGGACAGCGTGTCGGGCGCCAACAATTTCCGCGCGAACACCACGACGGGATTGGTTCACGACTTTTATTTCATCAAGATCGACCACACGCTTACGGACCGCGACCGGATTACGGGACGCTATCTGTTCAACCGGGACAACACCAACCTGGTCAGCGTATACCCGGACAAGGGGGCGGATCCGAACAACTATGCGGATGCGCACCAGCGCTTCGTCTACGTGGGCTGGACCCGCACGGTAAACGCCGCCACGGTGAATGAGCTGCGCTACAACTTCGGCCGCCGGATCTGGCACAACATGACCTACGGTCTGGGCGGCGATTATCCCTCTAAGCTCGGACTAACTGGGGTCCCACAGACCGCCTTCCCCAATTTCGCTCCGGCCGGTTTCAGCGCGCTCGGGAGCACAAACCAAGAAAGACGGCAGTTCCCTATCCAGCAGCATCAGATCGTCGAGAACCTCTCGACGGTGAAAGGCAAGCATGCGCTGAAATTCGGATTTGAGGCGCGACGCTCGTCCAACTATGAGGTGAATCTGCCCACCGTATCGGGTTCGTTCGGTTTTTCAACCCAGCCTACGGGGCTGCCGGGCAATGCTGCTACCGGCAGCGGGCTGGCTTCGCTCCTGGTGGGCTTCCCGACAAGCTTCAGTCAAAACCAAACGTTGCCGCTGGATCGCCATTCCTGGTATCTTGCGGCGTTTGTCCAGGATGACTGGAGCGTCACTCCGAACCTGACCTTGAACCTAGGGCTTCGGTGGGAGACCGACACGCCTATGGTCGATGCTAAGAACCGCATGAACGGGTTTGACGCCAACGCCATCAACCCGGTCTCTGGAACGCCCGGCGTGGTGAAGTTCATGGGGTTGAATGGCTACCGCACGACGCCTTATGACGGGGACTGGAATAATTTTGGTCCACGGGTGGGTTTCGCATGGAAGATTATGGGCTCCGCTTCAACTGTGTTGCGCGGCGGCGCGGGGATCTTCTTCGCGCATCCGTTCGACGCGGGCGTTCCGAACGCGGTGTCTCTGGGTTTCAGCCAGAGCGCGAGCCTGAATAGCCCGGATAACGGACTCACGGCGCCGTTCTATTTGCGCAACGGGGTACCGGCAATTCCGGCGTCCGTGTTGAAGCTGGATGATTCCTTCGGCGCGGCGCCGGTTGGCCAGAATGCGACGACCGCTGTCACGTTCTTTGAGACGAACCGCCGCACTGGATACTCGCAGCAGTTCAATTTGGGCGTGCAACGCCAGTTGCCGGCAATGTTCGTGGTTGAGGTGAGTGGCGTGGGGAATCTTTCCCGCAAGCTGCCCTGCTCGAATCTGAGCATCAACCAGATTTCGCCCGCTATATTGGGTCCGGGGCATTCGACGCAGCGGGACCGCCCGTTTCCGCAGTTCTCCGGCGTTAGCATCCAGAACCCTACGTTTGGAACATCGAATTATCTGGCTGGAATGCTGCGCGTGGAAAAACGTTTTTCCCACGGTCTGAACTTGATTAGCACCTACACTTGGTCGAAGTTTCTGGCTAACGCTAACGACCCGGGGAGTTCGCTGGGGGCTGACGGCGGGCTATACTCGAATTATTACAATCGCCGCGCGGATTACGGGCCGTCCAATAATGACATCCATCACCGATTTACTTTTAGCTCAGTGTATGAGCTTCCGTTCGGCAAAGGGAAGCGGTGGGCTAACAGTGGGTTCGCTCGGGCAGTAGCCGGCGGCTGGGGGATTGGGAACGTGACGACGGTGCAAAGCGCTCCGCCGTTCACCGTGACCACTCAAACCAACAACACGAACGCCTTTTCAGCCGGAGCGCAGCGCGCCGATGTGTTGCGCAATCCGAACCTTCCGTCTGATCAGCGCTCCGTTGGGCGGTGGTTTGACACCGCTGCATTTGCCCAACCGGCCATTTATCAGTTTGGGAACCAAGGCCGGAACATCTTACGAGCCGCCGGTCTATCTACTTTGGATTTCTCTTTGCAGCGCAACTTTGTTTTGCGTGAGGGCATGAAGCTGCAATTCCGCGGCGAATTCTTTAATGCGCTAAATCACACCAATCTGGGGGTTCCCGGAAGGGTGTTCGGCGCCGCAGGTTTCGGCGTGGTGAGCAGCTCAGGTCCGGCGCGACAAGTGCAAGTCGGCATGCGCATGAGCTTTTAAACCGGAAGCTTACGCTTGGCTAGCGGCGTAGGGTGCTGTCCCGTCGCCGCTAGCGGTGCGTGAGACACGTTTCGCCAGCAAATGACACGCTAGTTCCGCAGCGGTCCTCACCAGCCGCGTACAGGATTGCTTGCGGGCTTCGTCGTTCTCACATTCGCAGGTCAGCTCCCAGCATTCGGTAGAGTGAAACTTGTCTCGAAAGGCTTTGTAAAGATCACGGGCGCTCGCGTAGGCAGCCTTCTTGGCTGCCTCGCTGGGTTCTTTTCGCCCATATCCCAAACCCAGAGCGACGATAGCGCCGCTGAGGGCGCCGCAGGTTCTCTTGCTCGCCATCCCGCCGCCTAGCGCGGTCAGTAAATGAACCGGCGCCTCACCGTCACAGACTTGTTCGTAAACCGCCTGAAAGACCGATTCCGCACAGTTCCAACCTGAATGAAACAGTTCATCGGCGCGTTGCGCCGCCATCCCTGCATTGCAATCCAGAACCTTCATGAGCTTGGGCTCCCACACACCCAACGAGACTACCACAACGCTGCACGGGCTCGCTCGCACCCGCAGGTTCAGCGAGCCGCAATGGTCTGCGCTCCGATCCACTGGGGCCGAACGACCGCACGAAGCGTCTGAAAGTTTTCGCTCGATTTCTTATCATTAATGCTTACGATAAAATAATGATGGTAATCGGTTTGAGCTTTCCGGACGCCATCGCGGGTGAAAGCTGGCGGCCCTAGGGCGAACAGTTTTCCTACCGTGACTCGGGTTGTAAAAGGATAACACTCATGCAAATGTCAAATCTGGGCGGGATCTTCCCCGCAGTCGTCACACCGATTGGAGAAGACGAGAACTTCGCTCCAGCCGTTTTCGAACGCCTCATCGAACGACTGTATGCTGCCGGCATCGACGGTCTGTACGTGAACGGACAGACGGGTGAAGGTCTTCTACAGCCGCTCGAACAGCGCAAGCGCGTTGCCGAAGTGGCGGTGCGTTCGGCGCCGAAAGGCAAGGTGACGATCATACATGTTGGCGCTTATCGAACAGCGGATGCGGTGGAACTGGCGCGGCATGCCGCTTCGGTCGGCGCTGACGCCATCGCCAGCCTGCCGCCGCTGGGACCGTTCTCTTTTGATGAAGTGTTGGATTATTACAAGACTCTCGCCAAAGCTGCCGATCTTCCAGTTCTAGTGTATTATTTCCCGGCAGTGTCGCCGGCCGTGCGAAGTTTAGAACAAATCGAGCAACTGCTCGCCGTTCCGAATGTCGTAGGCCTGAAGTTTACCGATTACGACCTCTACAAGCTGTCGTTGCTGAAACGTCAGCATGGGTGCACGGTTTTGAACGGGCACGATGAAGTGCTCGCGGCGGGTTTGCTGATGGGCGCCGACGGGGGCATTGGAACGTTTTACAACCTTGTCCCAGAACTTTTTGTCGCGCTCTTCAAGCTGGCGCGCGAGCAGCGATGGGCAGAAGCCCGGGACGTTCAGAAAAGGATCAACGAGCTGGTGGAAATCGGGCTTCGGTTTCCGTTGGTTCCCGCCGTGAAGACCATCCTTAGCTGGCAAGGTTTGCATTGCGGGCCTGCAATCGCTCCCCGACGAGGTTTGACGGAACAGGAAACCCGCAGCCTGTGGAAGGCCTTGCGGGCTTCGTCCTTCGAGCGCCTGCTCTCGGCGTCCTCAACGGCGCAGTGAACCGCATGATCGGCAGGCAGCCCGGAACGAGCCCCACAGAATGGGCTTTGGGGAAGGTAACTAACTGAAAATACAGCCCCCAAAATAATCTGTACGGTTTGTGCATTTTTTTTCCGTCCTTTTTGCTCTTACGGCATCAGCTAGACATGCCAGGAGGACTGGCTCTTAAGCTGCCGCAGCAAGGCTCCGCGGCCGCTCCCACAAACCTGCCCGGCAGCGTGATCTGCTAGGCTAGCACCCGCCGGAAGCATAACCGGCGGAGGAAAAGAGGAGGTCAGGATGCGGAAGTTGGCGGATGGCATGACGATGGCGGCCTTTGCAGCCGCCGTATTGATGGTGGCGCCATGGGCGCAAGCGCAGAGCTCCACGGGGCTGCGCGTAACCATCCCATTTAGTTTTGTGGCCGGAGGTAAGGATCTGCCGGCGGGGGAATATGTATTCAGTAAAGCGGTGGGGCCAAACTTGATCACCGTGGCGAGCTCCAGCGGTAAGGAGAGGCTACACCTGCGAATTCGCACCTCGCTGGCCAGAGTCTCAGCGGAAGACGAGCACTTGCTTGCGTTCGACAAAATTGGGGGCAAGCGAATCCTCTCCGAAGTTTGGCTTCCGAACCAGCAGGGCGCTGCTGTCGCCGTTTCCCGGGGCGAACATGATCACGACGTGATCAAGCTAACGCCTCGCACCGCGATGCGGTAAAGGCCGCGTCTCGCAAAGCGCAACACGTTGCCGGCGGGCGCCGTTTCGGGGTTCGCCGGCAACCCGCACTTGCAATTGACCCGCGTTTTGAGGGAAGCTGATAGGTTTTCCACTCGAAAAGAACAAATCCATGCGGGTCCGAATTCTTTACCACGATCACTGCTTTGACGGCGCCGCCGCCGCCGCTTTCTTAACGCGCTTTCTGGCGGATGCGTTTTATCCGGAGGCGGAGTTCCTATATACCGGTATGGCGCACAAAGCGTCTCAGATTTTTGAAGATTCGCTTTTCGACGGCGACGTCAATGCGATTGTTGATTTCAAGTATTCTTCCCATCCGAAACTGACGTGGTGGTTCGATCACCACCAAAGCGCCTTCCTGACGCCGGAGGACGCGGAACATTTCCGGCGCGACGCCAGCGGCAAGAAGACGTTCGACCCCAGCTTCCGCTCATGCACGAACTTCATAGCGACATATACGCGCGAAAAGTTCGGCTATCGCGCGCCGGATCTGGATGATCTGGTGCGGTGGGCGGATATTGTGGACGGAGCGCAATATGCAAACGCCCAGGAAGCGGTGGAACTCGTTTCGCCCGCGACGAAGTTGACGCTGGTGATCGAAGGAGTGAAAGGGTCCGAGCCGGTGCAGCAGATCATTCGCTGGATGTGCCGCATGAAGTTGGAGGAAATCATCGCGCTGCCCGAAGTGCAAGCCTGGTACGGCCCGCTTTACGAGAGGCACCGCCAATCGATCGATGTGATCCGCCAGCAGGCTACCTGCGAGGGCGGAGTCATTTTTTTCGACCTCACGACGTATGATCTGGAAGGCTACAACAAGTTCATTCCCTATTACTTATTCCCCGACTCCCTCTACACGGTGTCCGTAAGCATCTCCAGTTTTCGCACCAAAGTTTCCGTAGGGTCGAACCCGTGGGCGAAGGAGCCGCTGAAACACAACCTGGCCACGATTTGCGAACGCTATGGCGGCGGCGGACATCCACGTGTAGGCGCGATCAGTTTTCCGAAGACGGCCGTGGCGGAAGCGCAAAGAGTGGCGCGGGAAATCGCCGCCGAGCTGCGGCGGTGAACGGGGGCTGCGTGACCGGAACTACGGTACAATCTCCTTGAAGCGCTACCCCGTTAGTGAACCGGGCTGGTGTCCAAGCAGTGTCAAGTAACCCGATTCCAACGAACGACTCATCCCGCGATCCCTTGCGGCTTCTGGTGCAGCGTGTAGCGGAAAGCCGTTACTTCAGCAGGTCTGCACGGTTGCGCGACATGCTTTTGTACATAAGCCACCGCGTATTGCAAGAGGGCGCAACCGAAATTCACGAGCAAGAGATTGGCTATCACGTTTTTGGACGAGAGCGAAATTACGATACCGCTACGGACAACACCGTTCGTGTCCATGCCTCGATGCTTCGCAAGCGCCTGGAGCAATATTTTGCGACGGAAGGCGCCGGGGAGCCGGTGGTCATGGAACTGCCGAAGGGGAACTATGCTCCCGTATTCAAGGACCGTAGCGCCACCGAGAAAAAAGAGAGTGAAACGGTATTCAAAGAGGGCGCGACCCAATGGTGGCGCCGGGCGGCCTGGGGGCTAGGGTTGGCCGCCATAGCGCTTGGGGCGAGCACTGTATGGCTGGCGACAACCCGGAGCGCGGTCCGGGCGGATCCGTTGGCCGGCAAACCGTCTGTCGCGGAGTTTTGGAGCGCGATTTTTCAGAGAGGGCAGGCTACGGACGTAGTGCTGGACGATGCTGCCATCGGGCTTTACCAGGAGTTGACCGGACAGATGGTGCGGCTGTCGGAGTATTATGACCGCAGCTACTTACGCGGTCTGGGCGCCGCGCCGTCAGGGAAGAAACTGGACCCCGACACGGCCGGTCAGATTGTTCTCAAAAGACAATCGAGTTTTGCTTACGTAAACGCCATGGGCCGCCTGGGACCGCTCGCAGCGCGTTTCGGGACTGAGATTAGGCTCGTCTTTGCCCGAGATTATTCCTTCCAGGCGCTGAAGAGCGACAACGCCGTCTTGATGGGTCACCGGCGCACCAATCCGTGGGTGGAGCCATTCGAAGCGGCCATTGGAGTGCGCTGGGAGTTTGATGCGACCACGCAGGGCTACTATCCAGTCGATACGTGGGCGGCGGCCGAGCAGGATGCGAAGCGGCCGCTTATAGGAAGGCGGGACGGGCAGGATGGTTATGCTCTCATCGCCATGCTTCCAAATTTACGCGGCACAGGGCGGGTGCTGCTCATGTCAGCCACGGGAGGATCGGCGTTGAGTGTGGCTGGAGAGTTCTTGGAGGATGAGACCTCCGTGCGCACCCTTCGCACACGCATAGGGGCGAATGAAAGACCCTTCCCGTACTTCGAGGTTTTGCTACGGGTCCCCGCTCGGAGCCGCAGGCCCGGCGATGTGGAGATGGTGGTGTGTCGAAGGGCGGCAGCGCGCTCGGTAAAAGGCCTGAAATGAAAGTATTTACTAAGCCTTAACGTTAACACTACGCCTGCAACCGATTGAAATATCGGAACTTTTCTTCGGGCTGCCTTCTCCAGTCCATATACCGTGAATTAACTTGCCAGCACTCTCAGGAGCTACTAGAATCAGTGCCGAGCGATAGGCTTTGCTCGAGAAAACCCATGCAGATTCGTCCCGTGTTGACCGTATTAGCAACTGTTAGCGCCGCCATGGGCCCCGCCATGGGCCAAGGTTCTGTGACGCAGCGCCCCAAAATTCTGGGGGTGGCGCATATGGCCCTGTATGTGAGCGACCTGGAGAAAGCGCGCGCCTTCTACAAGGGGTTCTTGGGTTTTGAGGAACCGTTCAAGCTTGGACGCAAAGACGGATCCGGAGATCGGATTGCGTTTATCAAGATCAACGAAGACCAATACATTGAACTCTTTGCTGAGGCTCCGAAAAAAGATGGCCAGATGAACCACATTGCGTTCTACACCGACGATGCCAAACGGATGCGGGATTATCTGGCGTCCGCCGGAGTAAAAGTTCCTGATTCCGTGGGCAAAGGCCAGGTAGGAAATTTGAATTTCAACATCGTGGATCCTGATGGCCATACGGTGGAAATCGTTGAATACGCGCCGGATGGCTGGACGCGCCGGGAGAAGGGCAAGTTTCTTCCTCCTTCCCGTATTTCAGAGCGCATCGGTCACATTGGGGTGCTCGTAGGAGATCTAGCGGCATCGCAGAGGTTTTACCGGGACATTTTGGGTTTCCAGGAGACGTGGCGGGGAGGCTCCCAGCGCCAGTTGAGCTGGGTGAACATGAAAGTGCCGGATGGCGAAGATTATCTGGAGATGATGCTTTACAGCCGCTATCCCGAAAGGGATCAGGTAGGAGTGAAGAACCACATCTGTTTGGTGACGCCGGATATCGAGAAGGCGGTAAAGAGCCTGGAAGCGCGGCCTTTCCGCCGGCAATACCAGCGTGAAATTGAAATCAAGACGGGTGTAAACCGGCGGCGTCAAGCTAACCTGTTCGATCCTGATGGCACACGGATCGAGCTGATGGAGCCGCACACTGTAGACGGCAAGCCGGCGCCGTCGTCGACGGCGCCGCCGCCGGCTCCTCAGAAACGCGGGATGAACTGAGAGGTGAGTTCTATGTGGAAGAAAAAAGCGCAGCGAGAATTCGGGATCGCCATTGTGCTGGCGGCCTTGTCGGCCTGGGCGCAAACGCCCAACGCCACGCTCGTGGGAAGGATTACGGACGCCACTGGCGCGAGCGTCGTCGGCGCAAAGGTGCGGGTCCGGAATCTGGAAACCGGCGAAATTCGGGAAGTCGAATCGCTTGGCAGCGGCGAGTACACAGCGTCCTATCTGCGCCCCGGGCCATATGAGGTCACGGTGGAAGCCGCAGGTTTCCAACCCCAGCGCCATTCGGGGTTGCAATTAGCCTTAGACCAGACGGCGCGCTTAGACGTTCGTCTCGAGGTGGGACCCAACACCACGGTGGTTGAGGTGACAGATGCTGCTCCGCTGTTGAATACGGAGAATTCTTCGCGGGGAGAAGTCATCGCGGGTAGGGAGCTCACGGAAATGCCTCTGAATGGGCGCGACTTCCAGGACTTGGCGTTCATGGTTCCCGGTGTGCAGCCCGCCGAGCAGGGCCAGAAAGGCGCCGGCCTTTCCATGAATGGCGCCCGGGCTGATAGCAGCAATGTGATCGTGGACGGGTTCAACAATCAAAACCCGCGTGACGCGGGCGTGCATGTGAGACCTCCGCTAGATTCGCTCCAGGAGTTCAAAGTGCAAACCTCAGGTTATTCGGCCGAATACGGGCGTTTAGCCGGCGGCGTAGTGAACATGGCGCTGAAGTCCGGCGGCAATGAGCTGCATGGCGCCATCTTCGAATTTGTACGCAATGACGTGTTTGACGCTCGGAACTTCTTTGCCGCGGACAAAAGCAAACTTCGGCGGAACCAGTTTGGGGGCACCGCAACAGGTCCGGTATTCATTCCGGGTCTTTACAGCGGACGCAACCGCACCTTTTTTGTCGTGAGCTGGGAGAGCTACCGGCAGAGGCAAGGGTCGACACAACTCGGAACGGTTCCCACCCTGCTCGAAAGGGAAGGTGACTTCTCACGCACTACGGATGCAAGTGGCAAGCCGGTGTATGTCAAGGATCCGACCCTGTCCGGGACATGCAGCGCCACCAATCAGACGGCGTGCTTTCCCGGGAATCGGATCCCCGCAAGCCGCATCAGTCCGATCGCACAGAAACTGGTGGCCTATTATCCGCTGCCCAATCGGTCCGGCTCCGTAAACAATTTCATTGCGACCGGGAGTTCGCCCGATGATTGGAACACGTATCTGTTCAAGGTGGACCAGATCGCTAGCGGGAAAGATAACCTGTCGTTTCGCATCATCCGGAGGGATGAAGACTCGCTCAATCCATTTGCGGGTAGCGCAGTGCCTGTTTTCGGTACGGACTCGAAGGACACGCAACACCTACTGGGTGTGAACTGGATTCGCACGTTCACACCGGCCTGGATCAATGAGTTTCGCAGCGGCTTCACGCGGACGGTCCATGCAGGCATCGGCGCGCACGCCGGTCACGACTACGCCGCGGATTTCGGCATTCCCGGCGCTACAAAGGATCCGCATTTAGTGGGCTTTCCGCGAATTACGATCACGGGTTTTCCAGCTTTGGGCGAAAACACGTCCACGCCCATCGAATACACGGTGAACACGTACCAGTGGGCCAATACGATGACCTGGATCCGGAGCAAACATAACGTCCGTGCGGGTTTTGATATAATCCGGACGCAGTTTTTTCAGCCGACCAACACCAATTTCCGAGGGACGTTTGCGTTTCAAAACCGGAATACGGGTGTGCCGTTTGCAGATTTTCTGTTAGGACTGCCGAACTCGACTTCGCGCCGGATCGGCACTGCGACGAACTATATCTTTTCGACCAACTACGGGCTCTTTGTGCAGGATGATTACAAAGTGACGCCCTCGCTGACGATTAACCTCGGACTGCGGTATGAGCTGTCCATCCCGCCTTACGAGAAGTATGGGCAGATGACAAACTTCGTGCCTGGTTTGAACAAACTCGTTCTGGCGGATGTGGTGATGGCGCCGGATTATCAGGCCACGGTGGCGAAAGCCGGATTGGTTGATTTGGTGGTTCTGGCGAGGGATGTCGGCCTGCCGAAATCACTAGTGAATACCCAACATGACAACTTTGCGCCGCGGTTGGGTTTCGCCTGGCGCCCGTTCCGTGACAATAAAACGGTGTTGCGAAGCGGCTACGGGGTTTTCTACACCGGGTCGCGATTGAATCCTATCCGCACGGACTTGACGGGGGGATTCCCATTCTCGATTTCACAAACCTTTAACCGGCAACCTAATAACATTTATGCTTTGACGTTGGACAATCCTTTTCCGCCGGCGCTGGCGTCCATCCAAGGCGTGACCAGTTCCACTGGGTATGAGGTTGACGCCCCGTCTTCTTACCTCCAGAGCTGGAATCTCACCATGGAGCGTGATGTGATTCGAGGGATTGCCGTGGAGTTGGCGTATGCGGGTTCAAAAGGTACGCATCTCGGCAGGAAATACGACATCAATCAGGCGTACCGCCAGCCGGGACTGCAACTGCCCGACGGCAGCTATCCACGTCCGATTCCGAGACTGAACACGTTGAGTTACTACGGATTTGGAAGCGATTCAAGTTATGAGGCGGGGACGCTTGCAGTGCGGAAACGGTTCGAAAAAGGTCTATTTTTCCGCTTCAACTACACTTTTGGCAAATCTATCGACACGGCCTCCGGGCTGAACTACGCCGGCGACGGGGGATTCGCCTCGGCGCAGGACGCCCGAAACTTGAAGAGCGAGCGCGGACGGTCCGATTTTGACATGCGCCATGTGGCCAGCTTGAATTTCAGCTACGAAATCCCCCTCCACCGGAACGCGTTAGTCCGGGGCTGGCAACTTGCAGGCACAGGGCGATTTTATTCCGGACAACCCTTTACCCCGCAACTTTCCAACGGCAACATTAGCCAGGGCGAGCCCACTCGCCCGGACCGGATCCGTCACGGCAGTGTTCCCAGTCCGGGACCCGAGCGCTGGTATGACGTGAGTGCGTTTCCACTCGTTCCGCTGACTGCGTTCCGCTTTGGCAACTCAGGGCGCAATATTCTCGATGGTCCGGGCTACCAAAGCCTCAACTTGGCTTTGAGCCGCCGGTTCCGATTGGGGGAGCGGGCGGATTTGCAATTTCGTTGGGAAGGGTTCAATGTGACGAACCACACCAATTTCAACCTCCCGAACGTCAATGTGGACGTCGCCAACGCCGCGACCATCACCAGCGCCCAAGCCGCGCGCGTTTTGCAGTTTGGTTTTCGCGCTAGCTTTTAGTTCGGGTTACGGAGTGAACCGAATGATGACCGATCTCAACCGGAGAGAGTTTCTGAAGAGAGCCGGCTTGCCGCTGGCTGCGGCCGGCGCCGGATGGGGCGCTTCAGACGGGCTCAAGATCGCGCTGAATGCGTACTCGTTCAACACGCTGCTGAACGACCGCATCAAAGGGCGCGCGGAAGGCGTTACGCTCGTGCAGGTGTTGGAATTCGCGGCCCGCTTGAAGTTCGAGGGGTTTGACGCCACAGCGTACTACTTTCCCGGGTACCCGAAGGTTCCGCCCGACAGCTTCATCGCTATGCTGAAACGGCGGGCAGCCGATCTCGGTGTGGGAATCAGCGGCACCGGAGTGCGGAATCATTTTACGACGTCCGACAAGACGGTCCGTGCGGAGAGTGTACGGCACATCCAGCAATTTACAGAGGTCGCCGCGAAACTTGGCGCTCCCGTCATCCGTGTGTTCGCTGATACGCAGATGCGTTCGGAAAACTGGCAAACCGTTTCCGGGGGCGCATCGCGGGAGGAAGTGCAGAAATGGATCGCCGAGGCCCTGCGTGAGTGCGCCGACTACGCACGGAAATTCCGAGTGAAAATCGGAGTGCAAAATCATGGCGATTTCTTGAAGACTGCACAGGATGTAATGGCGCTGGTGAAAGCGGTAGGTTCGGAGTGGTGCGGTCCCATCGTAGATACGGGCTACTTTCGGTCCGCGGACCCATACGCCGACATCGCTTTGGTGGCTCCGCACGCGGTCAACTGGCAAATCAAACAGACCCTGGTTCTAGGTAGCCAGGAGGCGCCGATGGATTTGGAGAGACTCGCTCGCATCATCCGGGAATCGGGATACCGGGGCTACCTACCTATCGAAACGCTGGGTTCGCGGGGCCAAACCTACGACCCGTTCACGGTGGTCCCACAGTTTCTCCGGCAGTTTCGAGAAGCCCTAGCGCGGACGATTTAGCTCATGAAGCATCGTTGGCCCACATTGACTGCCTCGGTCGTCGCCCTGATGCTGTGCCGCGCGCCGGCAGGAGGGCCCGCCAAAGCGGGGGAGAAAAAATCCGGCGCAAAGAAGGTCGAACTTCCACACCCTTTTTATTGGGCGGTTCCAGATCCAGTTCGAGGAGACTGGCAAGGCAAGGGCGGCTATGTGGCGCAAGTGGTTCGTCTGGATGATAAGTTGCTCTCCGTTCCCGATTCTCTTCCCGATCCCGCCGAGTACGGCAAATATCAAGCAAATCTGTTCCGTGCGTTTGACGTCCCGAAAGACCGTCCGGTGGCCGTGTTGCAGGGCGCGAAGGTTGGCGACCGCATCGCCTTCACAGGGGATGGCTGGAGTGGGCAAATCGAAGGCGGACGCTTTCGAGTGTGGAAGGGCGGCGAGTCAATGGACTTGGAGCATGTAGCGCGCACGCCTCCCACACTAGGAGCTAAACCGCCCGCAGGTGCAGTGGTCTTATTTGACGGGACTAGTTTGGACGCGTGGGCCAAAATGAAAGAGAAAGAGTGGCTCGTCGAAGATGGGCCTCCGAAGTGGAACCTGTTCGGCGGCGTTATGGAGGCCGTGCCGCACGCGGGCAGCCTCATCAGCCGGAAGCGCTTCGGGGACGCACGCATTCATCTAGAATTCCGCACCCTGGGCGGACCAACCAACAGCGGGCTGTACATCCAAAATCGGTATGAAGTGAACATCAACGAGATGTATGGAAGGCTCGATGGCAATCCGTGTGGGGGCTTGGATAACTGCACGCCTTCCAGCGCAAATCCCGGCATACGGTGCTCGCGACCGCCGCTGGAATGGCAAACGCTGGACGTAGAATTCCGCGCTCCCCGGTTTGACGACACGGGAAAGAAAGTAAAAAGTGCGCGGGCAACCGTCCGTTTGAACGGCACGGTGCTTTACAAGGACCAGGAGTTGGGCCCGGTGAGGCTCAACGCAGCGCGTCTTGGGGAAGCGGCGACCGGACCATTGCAACTCCAAGAGCACGGGATGCCGGTGCAGTTCCGCAACATTTGGGTGCTGGAGGAGGAGCGAAAGCATTGATGCGGGTGCGAGGGAACGGGCTTGTTCTGGCGGTGGCGGCATGCGGGCTTTTGAGTGCGAAAAAGCCCAATGAGGATACGAGCAACCCTGCTTATCGCGTCCCAGCAGTTTCCACCGCCCCCGACAAGAGCGGCCGGCCGGCGCCGCCGGCGGGCTTCATCCATCCTGGCATCCTCGTAAACCGCGCGCAGCTCAACGAGATCAAACGTAGAGTGGCGGCGCGAATAGAGCCGCAAGCCTCTGCCTTCGACCAGTTGCGGAGCAGCCGCTGGGGCGCGCTGGATTATACGCCACATCCCTGGAAAACGGTCGAATGCGGATCTTACTCACGCCCCGATTTCGGTTGCAAAGATGAGCAGTCCGACAGCCAGGCGGCTTACGCGCACGCCCTGCTGTGGTATATCACCGGCGAGACCGCCCATGCCAAAAAGGCCATCGAAATCATGAACGCCTGGGCGCGTACGCTAAACGGTGGACACACGAATGCGAACGGGCCGGTGCAGGCGGGCTGGACGGGTGCGCTTTGGCCGCGTGCAGCAGAGATCATACGCTATACGTATCGGGCCTGGCCGGACGATGCGATTGCGCAGTTTCAGAACATGCTGAGGGTGCAATACTTGCCGGCGCTGATTCACGGCGCCTGCGAGAACGGCAACAAAGAACTGGTCATGAGCGAAGCCATCATCCACATCGGCGTGTTCAATGACGACCGGGCGGCCTTCGATTTTGGCGTTAGGATGTGGCGCGGGCGCGCGCCCGCTTACATTTACTTAAGCAAGGACGGAATGCAGCCTGTGGAGCCCGCAGGGTGCGGTCCCGCGCTGTGGGGGAACAAAGGCTTCACGCCGCAGCTCGTGGACGGTCTTTTGCAGGAAACAGCACGCGACTCTGGTCACGCGAATATGGGGCTTTCCGCCATGGTGAACGCGGCGGAAACGGCGCGCCAACAAGGCCTGGATTTGTACAGCGAAGTCGGCGATCGGATTATGGCGGCGCTGGAGTTTCAGGCGCAGTACTTGCCCCCGAACGCCGCCAAGCCCCCGGAACGCTTGGAATTCAAGATCCACCCCACATGGGAGATCGCTTTTAACCATTTCCACAATCGGCTGGGATACCCGCTGCCGAAGATGGAGGCGGTGCTGCTGGCGATGCGGCCGACAAGCGTGAATCACCACATGGCTTGGGAAACGCTAACCCATGCCGCTTTGGGCTCGATCGGGCTGCCGCCCGTGCGGAAATCATCGCGTCTTGCAATGCCCTAGCCGGGCGATAAGGGCGCTCTGGCTCCGGGGCTCAGTAGCCGAGGTCCCGAAGCTTTTCGACGGTAAGCTTCTCTTCAGGGTGTTGGTAGGCGGCGAGCAGTTTCTCGACATACTTGGCGAGGATATCGCATTCAATGTTGAGCTTCGCGCCGGGTTGGTAGCTGCACAGGTTGGTGTTCCGGTACGTCTGCGGAATTACGGCGACCGAGACAATATGGTCGCGAAGGGCGGCTACCGTAAGGCTGATGCCATCGATCCCGATCGAGCCTTTAAAAACCACGTAGCGGCTCAACTCCGGGGGAAGGGCGACCTCCATCCACCAATTGCCATCGCCTAAGGATTCGATCGACAGCAGTTCGCCTACGCCATCCACATGCCCTTGCAGGATGTGCCCGCCCAGGCGCTCGCCGGCGACGAGCGCACGCTCGAGGTTCACCGGCGAACCGCCGGCGAGGCTTCCCAGATTGGAGCGGCTGAGCGTTTCAGGAGATACGTCTGCGGCGAAAAAACCGGCGCCGGTTTCCGCGGCCGTCAGGCAGACTCCGTTCACCGAAATGCTATCGCCCGGTTTCGTGCCGGTGAGGACTTCTGAGCACCCCACCCACAGCCGAGCGCCCGCGCTTCCCACTGCGAAACGGCGCACCGTGCCCACTTCCTCGACAATTCCCGTGAACACAGTCAGTCCTCCTTGACCATGTACGCTTCCACCGCAAACTCATCGGGAGCCACCGTGTGCAGAGAAACCCGATGAAAACGGATAGCGTCCGCGCGCCGCCGTCTGCCGATGCCGCCGGCCACAGGCAGCGATTGCATGCCACCCAAGATCTTGGGCGCGTAATAAAAGAAAATCTTATCGACAATGCCGGTTTCAAGCGCCGCCCAGTTCACTTTGCTGCCCGCTTCGATCATGAGGGAAAGGTAACTAGCTTTGCCGAGGTAATCGACAACGGCTCGGAGGTCGGTGCGTCCGCCGGGTCCATCGAAGGCTATGATTTTCACCCCACGCGCCTCGAGCGCCTTGCGCTTTTCAAGGCTTGCGGCGGACGTGGTGACCACGAGCACGTCGTCGCGGCAGGAGGCGACCATACGCGAGGTGAAGGGCAGCCGCAACTGCGAATCCAGCACGATGCGGAGCAAGGGGCGGCTGCGAGGTTGTCCGCTGCGGTCCGTCATCAGGCAATCATCGGCGAGCACAGTTCCGATACCCGTCATAATGGCGTCGGAGGCGTGACGCAGCGTTTGGACATGCGCCCGGGCGGTCTCGCTGGTGATCCAGCCTTGATTGTCGTCCGGAGCGGCAATCTTGCCATCAAGCGTAATGGCGGCCTTCATGGTCACAAGCGGCAGGCGGCGCCGCACAAAGTGCACAAAAGCTTCGTTCAGTTTCTCGGCGGCGGCGGTATGCTCGGCGCTGATTTCGACTTCCACGCCGGCCTCCCGAAGCTTTCGGAATCCCTGTCCCGAGACCAGCGGGTTGGGATCCTGCATGGCGGCCACGACTTTTCGAACTCCCGCTTTTATAAGAGCATCGGCGCAAGGACCCGTCCGCCCCTGATGCGAACACGGCTCTAAGGTGACGTACAGCGTTGCGCCGCGGGCTTTTTCGCCGGCTTCCTCCAGCGCCACGATCTCAGCGTGTTTCACCAGCGCGTAGATGTGGTAGCCGCGACCCACCACCTCACCGTCGCGCACCAGCACAGCGCCGACTGCCGGGTTCGGACTTGTCTGTCCAATGCCGCGCGCGGCCAACTCGAGCGCCATTCCCATGTAATCGGGGGTCATTTTTCGAATAGCGAGGCGACAAATTTCTCCGCGTCGAATGGAAGCAAGTCTTCTACCTTTTCGCCCACACCCACATACCGAATGGGCAGATTCAGCTCCCGAGCGATGGCGATCACCACGCCGCCTTTGGCTGTGCCATCAAGCTTGGTGAGCACGATTCCCGTAACGCCGGTGGTTTCCGTAAAGCGGCGCGCTTGTTCAAGACCGTTTTGCCCCGTGGTGGCGTCGAGCACCAGCAACACTTCGTGCGGGGCGCCAGGCACAACGCGGGCGGCCGTGCGGGACATCTTCTCCAGTTCGGCCATGAGGTTGTCTTTCGTATGCAAGCGGCCGGCGGTGTCCACGATCACATAATCCACCTTGCGGGCTTTCGCTGCCTGGAGCGCGTCAAACAAAACGGCGCTAGGATCGGCGCCCGGCTTTTGGCGGATTACCTCCGTGCCCGTGCGCTGCCCCCAGATTTCGAGCTGTTCAATGGCTGCTGCACGGAACGTGTCGGCAGCGCACAGCAACACGCTGTTACCTTCGGATTTCAAGCGGGCGGTGAGTTTGCCTATCGTGGTGGTCTTGCCGGAACCGTTTACGCCCACCACCAGAATGACCTCGGGCGGTTCGGCGACCGCAGCCGGCAGGCGCTCGCAGGCTTGGAGGACCTCCAAGACGTGCTGGCGGATCAACGACTTGAGTTCCTGCGCATCGCCCAGCAGACGCCTATCCACCCGCTGGCGGATTCGCTCCAGGATTTCCGTGGTGGTCTTGACTCCGACGTCCGCTGTGTAAAGCGTATCCTCCAATTCATCCAGCAGCTCCGCATCGATCTCCTTGCGGCCTTGCAGGGCGTCTTCGATGCGGTCCACCAATCCGGCGCGCGTCTTTTGAATGCCTTGTTTCAGACGTTCGAGGAGATTCGGCTCTTTCGTCCCCGCACCAAACAGCGATCCGATCATGGCGATACTTTCGATTGTAGCAACGTCATGCCTGCCAGGCCGCTATATTGAAAAGAGCAGCGATGAAGCCAGCTCCATCCTTCGGCGAAAAAACGGAAAGGCGGTAGCCGTGCTGCAACCGAAAGCGCTCCGGATTTCTCCGGCCGGTTTACGCGGCATTGTCGGACGCGGCTTGACGGCTGCGCACGTGCTGGATTTTGCGGCCGCGTTCGGTACGTTCCTCGAGCGCGGGCGGCCGGTATTGTTGGGGCGTGATCCGCGCGCAAGCGGCGTGATGATACGGGAAGGCGTGATTGCCGGACTGCTGGCTTCCGGCCACGACGTCGTCGATCTGGGGATTGTTTCGACGCCGGTGATCCAGCATGCGATCCGGCGCATGGAGGCGGGCGGCGGCGTCTCGATCGGCGCCAGCCATAACCGGGCGGAGTGGAACGCCCTGAAGTTTTTCGGTCCTCGCGGCACTTACCTCTCGACTGCTGAATCCGGCGAACTGCTCGACATTTATCATCTACGGAAATTCACCCTGACGCCGTGGAACTCGCTAGGCCGGTTACGTGTGGAAGATGGCGCGCTGGATGCTTACCTCGACACTCTGGCCTCGGTGTTTGATTTTGCGGCGTTGCGCAGTTTCCGGGTGGTGGTGGACTGCTGCAACGGCACCTCGGGCCTGATTCTGCGGCGGCTGAACGAGCGGTTCGGCTTTCAGTTCATCTTGATCAACGAACGGATGGAAGGCGTGGAATTCGCGCATGAACCGTTAACCAACAGCCGTACTGTGTCCCTGCAACTGGCGCCGTTGATTCGCCCCCTGGGCGCGGATGCGGGTTTCCTGTTTGACGTGGATTCGGACCGCGTGGCGATAGCCACGGACGAAGGCGAGCCGCTCTCCGAAGAGATGGCGCTTCCGATGCTGGCGGACTTCATGTTGCCCCGGGGACCCGGCAAGATCGTCATCACCAACCTCTCGACCACGGCGCTGGTGGACGAGATCGCCGCGTGGCATGGCGGCAAGGTGGTTCGTGTGCCCGTTGGGCGGCAGGCTACTATCGACGCTCTGGCCGCGTACCGCCCCGAGCAGGTGGCGCTCGCCGGTGAAGGAACCGGCGCTGTGATGATGCCACAATTCCGCTTTGTGTACGACGGGATCGCCTCGATGTTCGCCATCCTTTCCATGATGCGGGAACGAGGACAGAAACTCTCCGAGATTGTGGCGGGATATCCGCGCTATTCGATTCTCAAAGGCGAACTGCCCCTTGTCTCCAAGCAGATTCCGGCGTTGTTGATGGAACTGCAACAGAAAAACGCTTCGGGGCGGATCAACGTGAGCGATGGGTTGCGTGTGGACTGGCCGGATCGGTGGTTTCATGTGCGCGTGAGCCAGACCGAACCGGTGGTCCGCGTGATCTGTGAGCAGCGCGGGGAGCCCCCCACGGCGCTGTTTGAGTCGTTGCTGGATAAAGTGAGGAGCCTTTCTTGAAATGGCGCGGCGGGAACATCAACTGAAGATCGGCGTTTCCGGGATCCGCGGGGTCGTAGGTGAGTTTTTGACGCCAGCGCTTGCCTGCGCTTTCGCTCAAGCGTTCGGAACCTATGTGGGACCGGGGCGTGTGGTAGTCGGGCGTGATACGCGCGCGAGCGGGCCCATGCTTCAACATGCGGTGAGTTGCGGATTGCTCGCGGCAGGCTGCGAACCTGTGGACGTGGGAGTGCTTCCGACGCCGACCATTCAAATTTACGTGGGACACACCCGGGCGCGGGGCGGCATCGCCATTACGGCTTCCCACAATCCGCCGGAATACAATGCGCTCAAGCTTTTCAACGCGCAAGGCTTGTTCTTCAATCACTATGAGCGCAGCGAACTGCTGGATCTGTATCATCAAACCGAATTCCGGCAGGCGACGAATGCCGAGATGCGCGGCCTCAGCCGGGACTACGAGCGCCCCGAAAAGCTGCATTTGGAGCGCGTGTTGGCGCATGTGGATGCGGAAAGAATTCGGGCGCGGCGCTTTCGCGTCGCTCTCGACGCGGTAAACGGAGCGGGCTCGCGTTTGAGCTGCCGCTTTCTGAAAGACCAGTTGCATTGCGAGTTGCACGCCATGGCGGTGGATCCCGAGCGACCGTTCTCGCGGATCGCCGAGCCGCGTCCGGACACGCTCGGAGACCTGGCGGAACTTGTGCGCCGCGAACATTGCGACATTGGTTTCGCTCAGGATCCGGACGGAGACCGGCTCGCAGTGTGCGATGAAACCGGACGCGTGTTGGACAACGACGATGTCTTGGCGCTCGCCGTCGACGCAGCGTTGCCAAAGCTGCCGGGAGATGTAGTGGTGAACTTGACGACCTCTTCCGTAGTGGAAGATGTCGCTGCCGCGCATGGCCGCCGGGTTTACCGCACGCCTGTAGGCGAAGCCAACGTTGTCGAAATGATTCAGGCGGTGAGAGCCGCGATTGGCGGCGAGGGTTCGAATGGCGGCATCATCGTCCCGGCAGTGCACCTTTGCCGGGATAGTTACACCGGCATGGCTTTTCTGTTGGACCGGATGGCGGAAACGGGATCTGCGGTTTCCGAAATGGCCCGGCGATTGCCTCGTTATGTTCGCAAGTTTGGGCGCGCTCCTTACGAGCACGGAAAACTAGGCTCCCTAATGCAGGCCTTGGAAGCCGAGTTTCCTCACGCGATAGCGGATCGCTCCGATGGGTTGAAACTAATGCTGCCGGAAGGCTGGATTCATGTGCGGAGCTCCAACACGGAACCTTTGCTCCGCATCGCGGCTGAAGCCCGGAGTGAAGAAGCAGCGGAAGCGCTGTTTCGCAAAACCATGCGCCTGCTGGCCGGCTGACCCGATGCGGCCATCGAGGACTTTGCACATTGCACGCTCTGGTGAAAACGGGGGCGCCGCTAGCGAGCCGGCCGGCCCTAACAGGCGCATGCCTCCGCACCGCAGCACGGCTGATGGTTTCGTTGCGCGCTTCCCGCAGAGGGCGGCTGCGCGAACACGACGACCGAACCGGCCAAACCGGAGCACCACGCTACTCCCCGATCCAGCAAGTTAGGCCTAGAAGATATAGATCCGCCGCTGCTAGCGCGAGGCCCGCGGCAAGAATCGGATCCATGAGGGGTGAAATCCACGTCGCTCCAAGGATCCCCGCCGGGTTGTTCAATACGAGCCCGAGCGTAGCGATGCCGGCTGAACACGCCAACTCGAGGGCGTAATTCGTGCCGAGTACTTCCGCCTTGGATTCAGAAGGGATCTGAAGTAGCTATTCCATGCGCCCTCGCGGGGAGAGGCCGCGCGGCTGCGTCATATCCGGATTGTAGCGTAGCCCTGCCTCGTGACTGGCGGCTCAGGAGGCGTTAGTCCGCGGATGCTTCTACAGGCTCCAGCCGAGCTAGGGGCGCCAGGTCGGCTGCCTGGAAAGAAGCCGGTAACGCAGCATACACGCCCGCCGGCAATTTGCCCGGGGGCTTGTGGCGATATAACAGGACCACCCGGACCCATGGGATGCGAGGGTCCCCCAGTAGACCGGCAACCAGTGAAGGCTGTCCGGCGGGATCAAACTGCTCGTCGACAAGAACCAGCGCAGGGAAGAATTCGGCCACCGTAACGCCCGCTTCATAGGCTGAAGCAGCGGTCCGAAAGTCGAATACCGGTCCGGAAGCAGCGGCAAGGTGGCTGCTGAGGGCACGATCTGTACTTATCACAAGCACCCTTTGGGGTTCGCCGTGCGCTCGCAAATAGTACGGGCAGGCGTGGCATGCGGTGGCGCAGAAGCCGCCGGCTTGGTCGCAAAAGACCGATTGCCGCACCTCGAAACAGCGCGCGGCGCGGAAGCGGTAAACGGCGCATTCTTTGCACTCGCTCCGAACCACAGCGTGTCCGTGCAGGTATTCCCAGCACCGAAGTGGCCTGGATTGAGGGGGTAGATGCGAAGGTTTTCTGCGCCGAGCCTCCACTAGGGCAGCAAGGTCGGAGGCGTCGATCCGGTGGTGTCCTCCCGCAGTGCGGATGGCGGGAATCCGCCCGTGACGAATCCATTTGAGGACCGTGTCTGGGGTGACCGAAAGCAGGCGGGCTGCCTGACCGGTCGATAGGAGTTGGCCCGGTGGGGATGGCATATGGCGCCTCTTTATCGGTTTTATCGAGTCTGATTTTATGATAACCGAACACTTCGAAAAACTTCGCGAACTTCTTGACATGACACCCATAAAATCCTAATATCCTATTTGGCAAACATGGACGGTGCGGTCAAGCTTCCAATCCACGGTGGGGAGGTCTGAGCAAGTTGCAAAATCCATGGAAAAACGCGGCTCACCTGATTCGCCCGGCGCTGGTCTTCGGCGCTGGATTGCTGGTCTTTCTGCTGCTGAGACAAGCGGTTGTTCCAGCTAGCTTCGGTCAGTACGGGCACTACCGCGGCGCTGCGCTGGAGGAGATCCGAAATGCGCCGGCGCATTTTGCGGGAGAGGCGGTTTGCGCAGCTTGCCATCCAGGAGAGGCGGCCACGAAGGCGAAGGGGAAGCATCGGACCGTACACTGCGAGGCGTGCCACGGGGCGGCCGCATCCCACGCCGAAGATCCGGAGAAGCACAAGCCCGCCAGGGTGGAGATAGGGAAGCTGTGCGTGCGGTGCCATGAAGCAGACGCCGCCAAGCCCGCTTGGTTCAAACAGGTGAGGAGCCGGGAGCATTCCGGCGGCGCTAGTTGCGAGGCTTGCCACCAGCCGCACAGCCCGCAGATGTGACACGGGGGGAGACATGGAAACGCATGTAACGCGTCGTGCCGTGCTAACGCAAGGCCTCAAGCTGTTGGTTCTTGGAACGGCGGTCGAAGGGCAGGCGGGGGCTCCCAAAGTTGCGCCGGAAGCGGGGAGCGGCTACAACCCGCGCGACCATCTTTGGGCGATGAGCATCGACATTGACCGCTGCATCGGTTGCGGAAACTGCGTGAGGGCGTGTGAAGTCGAGAATAACGTGCCTGAGGGCTACTTCCGTACGTGGGTGGAGCGTTATGAGATTCGGGGCGCCGACTATGAACATCCGCACGTAACGTCTCCAGATGGGGGCAAAAACGGTTTTGCCCCGTCCGCGGATCGCACCCTGAAGCAGTTTTTCGTACCCAAGCTGTGTAACCATTGCTTGGACTCGCCTTGCGTGCAGGTTTGTCCGGTAGGCGCTACGTTTGATTCGCCGGATGGAGTGGTGCTGGTAGACTCCAGCTACTGCTTGGGATGCCGCTACTGTGTGCAGGCGTGCCCTTACGGCTGCCGCTATATCCATCCGGAAAGGCAGACCGTAGATAAATGCAGCCTATGTTACCACCGGATCACAAAGGGTTTAACGACGGCGTGCTGCGAAGCGTGCCCCACGCAGGCGCGGTCCTTGGCGGACCTCAAAAACGAGGCGGACCCTATACACGAGTTTCTCCGGAAGAACAAGGTTCGCTCGAAATGCTGGATCTTGTGCACCGTATTTACGAAGCGGACGAATCGTTCCGTTCGTTGGACTTCATGGTGCACACGCGACTTTGGGGTTCTCAGGTGGTGGTGCAGATCCTGCTG